>CAJDWP010000056.1_pt1 | contig 61190 bp, 55 predicted proteins | sample 7391631 | NCBI WGS metagenome assembly CAJDWP01 (sample SAMEA7055740, study PRJEB34461) | soil metagenome | biome: terrestrial ecosystem; feature: Peninsula; material: soil | place: Antarctica | collected 2016 | reverse complement strand
GGATAAAAGGTACCCCGGGGATAACAGGCTGATCTTGCCCAAGAGTCCATATCGACGGCATGGTTTGGCACCTCGATGTCGGCTCGTCGCATCCTGGGGGTGGAGTTGCTCCCAAGGGTTGGGCTGTTCGCCCATTAAAGCGGTACGCGAGCTGGGTTTAGAACGTCGTGAGACAGTTCGGTCCCTATCCTCTGTGCGCGTAGGAGACTTGAGAAGGGCTGTCCCTAGTACGAGAGGACCGGGATGGACGAACCTCTGGTGTGTCAGTTGTCCTGCCAAGGGCACGGCTGATTAGCTACGTTCGGGAGTGATAACCGCTGAAAGCATCTAAGCGGGAAGCATGCTTCAAGATGAGGTCTCCATGAACTTCGGTTCGAGAGGTCCCCAGCTAGACGACTGGGTTGATAGGCCAGATGTGGAAGCACAGTAATGTGTGGAGCTGACTGGTACTAATAGACCGATCACTTACCACTCACATTTATGTGTGGGTGTCTGCGTCCACTGTACGGTTCCCGGAACATCACCGGACCGCGCTTCTCTTCACGTGCAGCGAGAGTCTCGCTGCAGGTGGGGGGTTGGTTGCGGGGTGGTTAGTACGATGAGGTTACGGCGGTCATAGCGAGAGGGAAACGCCCGGTCCCATTCCGAACCCGGAAGCTAAGCCTTTCAGCGCCGATGGTACTGCACTGGTGACGGTGTGGGAGAGTAGGACGCCGCCGGACAAACATTGATAAAGGAGGGGTGAAGACCACTGGTCTTCACCCCTCCTTTATCGTCGTCAGCTACCCTGGTGCGGGACGGAACTGGCGCGGTCATTGTCTGCGCTGACAGCGCGAATCGTTTATGGAGAGTGAGGCACCAGCGTGTCGTTGGAAGGGCCCGCTCGATGGGCGAGGGTAGAGCCGCATGACGGGGGCGCTGAGACCAGTGCGGGACGGGGCCAGGACGCTGGACAGGAGCGCAGCGAGCCGGCCAAGGGTCAGCAAGAACCGCGCCGACGGGAGACGGCCGTCGATCGCGAGAAGCAAGGCTCGACGGGTCAGATCCCCGGGGCTGGGGCGCGACGTGCGGGCCGGGATGACCGGCGGGGTGGGGACCAAAGAGCAGCAGGGAGACAGGGGCGATCACCGGATCGCGGTGACGGACCCGGAGCCGGGCAACGCGGTGGTCGAGACTCGAGGCAAGGGCGCGGCCCTGATCGCGCACACCAGGATGGGCCAGCTTCCTCAGATGCTCGTGCTGGTGATGACTCGAGACGTGGCGGGTTCCGTCGCGACGACCGTCCGTCGGCGGCGGGAGGCAACTCGTCGGGGGCTGGGTCCTCGGCGGGTGGAGTAGAAGGGGTCGATTCGGCAGGCCGCGGCGGACCGCAGGCGCGGAGAAGCGCGCAAAGTGAAGGCCCACGTCGGGGTGTTCGCGACCCCCGAGGGCCTGAGGGGCGTCAGGGCTCGAGCGGCAGCAACCCTCGCGGCGGGCGGGTCGACGATCGCGCTGACCGTGGGAAGAGGGAGAACGATCAGGGGTCCGCCGGAAGAGGCCGTGACGGTGGTCGCCGTGACGGTGCTCGCCGCGACGGAGCTCGGACTGCCGGCGCGGCTGGGGGGCAGGATCGTTCCCGCCGGGGACCACGCCGCGCGGCCCTCGGTGAGCGGCGCCCTGAACCGATCATCGCGGAGAAGGTCACCGGCTACGAGCTCGACGCGAGCGTTCGCCATGAACTCCGCACCTTGAGCAAGGACAATGCCCAGGGTGTGGCGCAACACCTGGTCATGGTCTCGCAACTCCTCGACGCTGATCTCCCGAGGGCCCGCGAGCACGCTGACACGGCCGTGCGCAGGGCGGGCCGCGTGGCCGCGGTACGGGAGGCGCGCGGGCTGGTGGCGTACCGCGAGGGGGACTTCCAGCTCGCATTGGCCGAGCTGCGGACGGCTCGACGGCTCTCAGGGTCGCACCATCTGCTCCCGATGATGGTGGATTGTGAACGGGGTCTGGGCCGTCCGGAGCATGCCTTGGAACTCGCCGGGTCCCCCGAGGCGCGCACGTTGGGCGCGGCGGAGCGTGTGGAGTTGCGCATCGTGTGCTCGGGTATCCGCCGCGACATGGGTGATCTCGACGCGGCGGTCGTGCTCCTCGAGACGCCGGACCTGGATCCGGCGCGTCGGGATCCGTGGTCACCTCGACTGTTCTACGCGTACGCCGAAGCGCTGGTCGCGCGGGGTGATGGTGAGCTGTCCCGCGCTTGGTTCGCGGCGGCCGCGGAGGCGGATCCGCAGGGCACGACGGATGCGGCGGAACGCCTCGACGACATCGATGGCGTCGTCTTTGTCGACCTTGGTGACGACGACCCCTCCGACGACGACCGCGCCGACGAGGGTGACCCCGCAGGCGAGCTGACCGACGAGGTGCCCGCCGGCTCCAGCACGTCGTCGGCGGGCACGTCGACGCACGTACCCGCCGACGATGGTGACCCCGCGGGCGACCTGGCCGATGACGCCGGGGAGGGACCGGAAGCCGGGGGGCCGCTCGAGCCGGACGCAGACGGCCGACCCGACGCTGCGCCCTGACATGCCTCCTTGGAGCGCTCCGTCGATCGCGACAGGATAGGGCCATGAGCGACAAGACGCGGCCTCGCGGTCATGCGAGTCTGAAGGCGCGGTTCCGGGGCCTGCTGTTCGACCTGGACGGTGTGGTCTTCCGCGGCCACGTCGCGGTGCCCCACGCCGTGGAGGTCATCAACGAGGTGCGCGAAGCGGGGCTGGGCGTCGCGTTCGTGACCAACAACGCGTCGAGCCCACCCGGGGACGTCGGGGATCGCCTGCGGGGCTTCGGCGTGCGGATGCGCGACGAGGAAGTCGTGACGAGCGCGCAGGCGGCCGCGGCGTACGTGGCGAGGTTGGTGCCGCCTGGGACTCCGGTGTTGGCCATAGGCGGTCCTGGCGTCTCCAAGGCGCTCCAGGGGGTCGGGCTCGTGCCGGTGTCGCCTGCCGAGCGGGCCACGGCGTCGCGGCCCGTGGAGGCGGTCCTGCAGGGCTTCGGCAAGGACGTGGGATGGTCCGATCTGGCCGAGGCGAGCTACGCGGTGCAGACCGGGGTGCCGTGGGTGGCGACGAACGCCGACCTGACGATCCCCATGGCGGACGGCATCGCCCCCGGCAACGGTTCGTTGATCAGCTGCGTGCGCAACGCCTCCGGAGTGGACCCTGTCGCCATCGTGGGAAAGCCGCACCCGCCCCTGTACGAGCTGGCCGCTTCCGTGCTCGGTGTCCCGGCGGACGGCACGTTGGCGATCGGCGACCGGCTCGACACCGATATCGCGGGCGCGGTAGCGGTCGGGATGGAGTCGCTGTGGGTGACGACCGGCGCCAACACCCCGGCAGACACGGCGCTGGCCCCGCCGAGTCATCGACCGAGTTTCATCGCGTGCGACCTGCGGGCACTGCGGGAACCGTACGATGACCCGGTCGTGCACGCCCGGCCCGGGGTGTACAGCGCGACCTGCGGCGCCGCGGAATTCACGGTCACCGGGGGGGCGGTTCGAGGCGGCGGACGTGGCACGCCGAATCAGCGCCTGCGGGCCTTCATCGTGGCGTGCTGGGCCGCCGCGGACGGCGGAACGACCCTTGACCGGGAATCGGTGCGTCGTTGCTCGGAGACCCTCGTGGGCGAACAGGACAACCTCGACCAGAATCACCGCATCGACCAGAACAAACTCGACGAACGGGGCGACCTCGCCGACCAGGACGCTCAGGGGGCGTCATGACGCAGCCTCGTGGGCCCACTCCGGGCGCCGATCCGCTCCAGGAGGCGGTGGACGCCGCTCTGGCCGCCCTCGAGCGAGTCGAACCCAGGGAGCTCGGTGCCCAGATCGCTGCGGCGACCGCGCTCGAGGGCACGTTGCGCGCGGTGTTGTCTGACGTCGAAGACGCCTGAGCCGATGCGTCTGGACGCAGTGCTGGTGGAGCGTGGGCTGGCCCGTTCGAGGGGCGATGCCCGGGATCTGGTCCGGGAGGGAGCGGTCCGTCTCAACGGTGCGGCTGCCGGCAAACCGTCCGCGTCGGTGGCGGTCGGAGACGACGTGAGCGTCGCCGACCGCGCGACCTGGGTCGGCCGGGGGGCGCGCAAACTTGACGCGGCCTTTGAGGCGTTCGGCGGAGCGCGGATCGATCCGCTGTCCGCTCGTGGTCTGCGCTGCCTCGACGTGGGCGCCTCGACGGGGGGATTCACGCAGGTACTGCTCCAGCGGGGCGCCGCCCATGTGGTGGCCCTGGACGTGGGGCATGGACAGCTGGTCGGCGAGCTGGCGCGCGACCCTCGGGTCACCAACGCCGAAGGTGTCACGGTCCGCGACGTCGATCCGGCCGCCCTGGGCGGACCGTTCGATCTGGTGGTCGCCGATCTCAGCTTCATCTCGCTGCGTGTCGTTGCCGCGGATTTGTCGCGCCTGACGAGCGTGCGCGGTCAGGGGGTGTGGCTCGTGAAGCCGCAGTTCGAGGTAGGGCGTCGCGCCCTGGGCAAGCGAGGCCTGGTGACGGATCCCGTCGAGCGCCGCGAAGCGCTCCGCGGCGCGCTCGACGCCGCGCGCCAGGCGGGGCTGCCACCGCGATCGGTTGTGCCGAGCCCCGTGACAGGAGCCACCGGTAACAGGGAGTATCTACTCTGGGTGTGTCGACGGCCCGACCTGGCCCCGCCCGATGTGGACGCGGCAATGGAGAACGCGGCCATCCCCATGACGAAAGGCGAATGATGACCCGCCGGATCCTGCTGATCGCCAACGTGGCGCGGCCGGGGATGGTGCGCCACACGCTCGACATCATCGGCCTCATTGTGCGGCAGGGGTTGGAGGTCGCCATGCTGCCCGCCGATCTGGCCGCAACGCGCGCCCAGGGCTTGACGGGAGTCGTCCAGGCGGATCCACGGGCACCGGCCAACGGCAGCGAGCTCGTCTGCATCCTCGGCGGCGACGGCACGATCCTGCGGGCGGCCGACATGTCGCGGGGGTCTGGGACGCCCCTGCTCGGGATCAATTTCGGGCACGTCGGCTTCCTCGCGCAGGCCGAGCAGGAGGACCTGAGAGAGGCGGTCGGCAGGATCGTCGACCGCGACTATTCGGTGGAAGAGCGACTCACTCTCGATGTCGCCGCCATGGCGGGAACCCGCTTAGTGGCCCGCAGCTGGGCGCTCAACGAGGTCACGGTCGAGAAGGCGTCGCGCGAGCGGATGCTTGAGCTGATCGTGGAGATCGACGGTCGCCCCGTGTCGACGCTCGGTGCGGACGGCATGATCATCGCCACCCCCACCGGCAGCACCGCGTACGCCTTCTCCTCGGGGGGCCCGATCATCTGGCCGGACGTCGCCGCGCTGCTCGTCGTCCCGATCTCGGCGCACGCGTTGTTCGCCCGTCCGATGGTCGTGGGGCCCTATTCGAAGGTCGCGATCGAGCTGGTGCCGGACACCGAGGGTGTGGGCATCATGTGGTGCGACGGGGCACGCCTGTTCGAGCTGCCCGAGGGAGCGCGCGTAGAGGTCTCACGCGGGCGAACCCCGGTGATGCTGGCCCGGCTGAACTCGGCGCCCTTCGCTGACCGGCTCGTGGAGAAGTTCGCGCTGCCCGTCGTCGGGTGGCGGGGGCGGGGCCGCCAACCGGGGGCCTACCGCTGGCGCTCGGACCTGCCGCCGCCCGTGTGAGCGGGTACGGCGGCCGTGTGAATTCGCACGCTGTACGCGTGTCGCGGTGGGAGTGTGCGCGAGAGTGGCGAGCGTCGTCGTGCGGCCGCCTTACGCTGGCGTCATGCTCCGGCAGATACGCATCCAGGGTCTGGGCGTCATCGATGACGCCACTTTGGACCTGGCTCCAGGGCTCAACGTGCTCACCGGGGAGACGGGTGCGGGCAAGACGATGGTGGTCACGGGGTTGGGCTTGCTCCTCGGCGCCCGCTCCGACGCGCAGGCGGTGCGGCACGGTGTCGGGCAGGCTGTCATCGAGGGGGTCGTGGCGGTCGGCGTCGATCACCCGGCCCGGGCGCGCGTGGCCGAGGCCGGAGGTGATGCAGGCGACGAGCTGATCCTCGCCCGCACCGTCTCCGCGCAGGGGCGCTCGCACGCGCACGTGGGCGGCCGTCGAGCGCCCGTGGCTCTGCTCGCCGACCTGGGAGAGCTGCTCGTGGCGGTCCACGGTCAGGCCGACCAGTGGCGCTTGCGTAGCCCTGAGCAGCATCGGGTCCTCCTCGACGACTACGGGGCGGGGCCGGTCGCCGCCGCCCGTGAGGCGTACGCGGTGACGTACCGCTCGCTCGCCGATGGCCAGGCCGCTCTTCGCAGCGCGCAGCGGGCCTCCAGCGAGCGGGACGCGCAGGCCGAGACCTTGCGCTTGGGGCTGGACGAGCTCGAACGTCTCGACCCGCGCCCTGGGGAGGACGAGGAGCTGGCCACCGAGCAACACCGGCTCGCTCACCTGGACGCGCTGCGCACCGCTGCAGGGAACGCGCGGGAACAGTTGGCCGGCGACGACTCGGCAAGACCGGGGGCGGTCGGCGCCCTCGCGCTGGCGCACGAGAGCCTTTCCGGCGGCGACGGACACGATCCGGCGCTCGCCGACCTCGGGCGCCGGGTCGGCGAGCTGGCCTTGTCGGCCGCGGATCTCGGCGCCGACCTCGCGGCCTACCTGGACGGGCTCGACGTCGACCCGACCCGGTTGGCGGCGGTGCACCAGCGTCGCGCCGACCTGGCCCGCGTGGCGCGCGCCCACGGCGGATCGGTGGACGCCGCCGTGGCCTGGGGCAAAGACGCGGCGGCCCGTCTCACCGAGCTCGACGGGGCCGCCGACCGCGCCGCGGAGCTGAGGGTCCAGGCGGTCGCCCTGCAGAACCGGCTCGCCGCGGAGGCGCAGGCCCTGTCCTCGGCGCGTCGCGAGGCCGCCGTCCGGCTGGCCGACGCCGTCTCGGAGGAGCTGTCGCACCTGGCCATGGGCCGCGCACGCCTTGAGGTGGCCGTGGACCGGGAGGAGGATCCGCGCGGTCTGCCGCTGCCGGAGGGTGTCCGCGTGCGGTTCGGACCGACGGGGGTCGACGCGGTCGAGATCCGTCTGGCCGCCAACCCGGGCACACCTGCCCGCAGCGTCGCCAGGGCCGCGAGCGGCGGCGAACTCTCCCGGGTGATGCTGGCCCTGGAGGTGGTGACGGCGGCCCCCGCCGGAGGGTCAGCGGCGGGCGGACCGGGCCGCCCGACGTTCGTCTTCGACGAGGTAGACGCGGGGGTCGGCGGCGCGGTGGCGCTCGATGTGGGCGCACGCCTGGCCGCCCTGGCCCGGCACGCACAGGTCCTCGTCGTGACCCACCTTCCGCAGGTCGCCGCTTACGCCGACCGTCACCTTGTCGTGCACAAGGCCAGCGACGGGCACGTCACCTCCAGCGGGATCGAGGCTGTCGAAGGCGAGGCCCGGCTCGCTGAGCTTGCCCGCATGATGGCCGGCGCGCACAGCGACATCGCACGGGCCCACGCGCGGGAGCTGCTCGACGAGGCGCAGGCCCGGCGCGGAGCGTGAACGGAGCGCGGCGGGCTTACTCCCGCCACGCCGCGAGCTGGACAGCCCCGCACGACCCGCCACGCCGCGCGCCCTGCGCGGAAGAGAGCCGGCGTCGCGCTGCCCGGGGCACCCGGTAGAATGGGGGCCCGTGGTGGACACCAAGCACATCTTCGTGACCGGAGGCGTCGCCTCTTCGCTCGGCAAGGGCCTCACCGCCTCTTCCCTCGGTTTCCTGCTCCGCCAACGCGGCTTGCACGTGACGATGCAGAAGCTGGATCCGTATCTGAACGTCGACCCGGGCACCATGAACCCGTTCCAGCACGGCGAGGTCTTCGTGACCGAAGACGGCGCGGAGACGGACCTGGACATCGGGCACTACGAGCGTTTCCTGGATGTGCCCTTGTCTCAGGCGGCCAATGTGACCACCGGGCAGGTGTACAGCCGTGTGATCGCCAAGGAGCGCCGCGGAGAGTACCTCGGCGACACCGTCCAGGTGATCCCGCACATCACCAACGAGATCAAGGAACGGATGCGCGAGCAGGCGCATCAGACCCACCCGCCGCAGGTGATCATCACCGAGATCGGCGGGACGGTCGGCGACATCGAGTCGCTGCCGTTCCTCGAGGCGGCCCGCCAGGTGCGCCACGACCTGGGCCGTGACAACTGCTTCTTCTTGCACGTGAGCCTCGTGCCCTACCTGGCGCCGAGCGGCGAGCTCAAGACCAAGCCGACCCAGCACTCGGTGGCGGCGTTGCGCCAGCTCGGCTTGCAGCCGGACGCGATCGTGCTGCGCGCCGACCGTGAGATCCCCGACAAGCTCAAGCGCAAGATCGCGATGGCCTGCGACGTTGATCTCGACGGGACGGCCGCGTGCATGGACGCGGGGAGCATCTACGACATCCCTAAGGTGCTGCACGCGGAGGGACTGGACGCCTACGTCGTGCGGCGGTTATCGCTGCCTTTCCGCGACGTCGACTGGACGGAGTGGGACCGGCTGTTACGGCGTGTCCACGATCCTGCGCACCACGTCGAGATCGCCCTGGTCGGCAAGTACATCGACCTGCCCGACGCGTACCTGTCCGTCACGCAGGCGATGCGGGCGGGCGGCTACCACCACGACTGCGCCGTCACCGTGCGCTGGGTGGCCTCCGACGAGTGCGAGACGCCGTCCGGCGCGCGGGCCGCGCTGAGCGGGGCGGACGCGGTCCTGGTGCCTGGCGGGTTCGGGGTACGAGGCATCGAGGGCAAGCTCGGCGCGCTGCGTTGGGCCCGCGAGCAGCAGATCCCGACGTTGGGCATCTGCCTCGGCCTTCAGTGCATGGTCATCGAATACGCCCGCGACGTCGCGGGGATCGAGGGGGCGAACAGCAGCGAGTTCGATCCGGACACTCTCGCGCCGGTCATCGCGACGATGGCCGATCAGGCTGATTTCGTCGAGGGCGCGGGCGGGGACATGGGCGCCACGATGCGCCTCGGGTCCTACCCGGCCGTGCTCACCCCCGGCTCCGTCGTCGCGGACGCGTACGGCACCGGCCGGGTGGAGGAGCGTCACCGGCACCGATACGAGGTGAACCTCAGCTTCAAGGATCGCCTGGAGGCCTTCGGCCTCGTCTTCTCCGGGATGTCGCCGGACGGACGCCTGGCGGAGTTCGTCGAGCTGCCCCGCGAGGTGCACCCGTACTACGTGGCCACTCAGGCGCACCCGGAGTTCCTGTCCCGCCCGAACCGGGCGCATCCCTTGTTTGCGGGCCTGGTCGGCGCAGCCCTGGAGCGTCAACGCGCGAGCAGACTGGTCGAGGTCGAGCGCCCGGAGCCCGAGCCGGAACCGGCTGCAGTGGGCGCCCTGGGGACAGGGGCCGACCGATGAGCCTGACCGCGCCGCGGCTCGACCCCGCCCAGGTGGCCGACCGCTTCGGGTCCCGCCCGGTGTTGGCGCACGAGATGGTGCACCGCGGGATGATCTTCGACATGGTCGCGGACCGGGTCGACCTGGGGGACGGCGGCGTCGTCACCCGTGAGTACCTCGAGCATCCCGGCGCCGTGGTGATCGTCGCCCTGCGCGGCGACCCCGGCAGGGAAGAGATCGCGCTCATCCAGCAGTACCGTCACCCGATGGCCGTCACCGAGTGGGAGTTTCCGGCCGGGCTGCTCGACGTGGACGGTGAGCCGCCGTGGGAGGCCGCCCAGCGGGAGCTCGCCGAGGAGATCGACGTGCGGGCTGCGCGGTGGGACGTGCTCGCCGACTATGTGGCCTCCCCGGGCGGGATGGGGGAGGCGCTGCGGATCTATCTGGCGCGCGATCTCAGCCCCGTACCTCCTGATGAGCGCCACGAACGCGAGGCGGAGGAGGTCGGGATGCCGATGGGATGGCTCGACCTCGGCGACGCGCTCGACGTGGCCCTGTCCGGCCGGGTGAACAACGCGGCCCTGCTGATCGGCATCTTCGCCGTCCACGCGGCGCGAGCACGAGGGTGGGCGTCGCTACGGGCGTACGACGGTTCGTGGCCGCAGCACCCGACGTACCGCCCCGGCGGCATGCGGCCGTGACCTCGACCAATTGGGGAGCCGGGATGCGGCCCCGGGTCGCCCCGTCGAGATCGTCAAGGCTGGGTCGAGGTCGTCTAGGTCATCTCATCCGCCGAGGTCGTGGCTAGGTCCCTGAGACCTCGTGGGTGGCGGCCCAGGCATGACGGAGGGAATCCAGCAGGACGTCGGCGCTCTGGGCGCCGACCACGCCGAAGCGTTCGGCCAGGACGAAGGTGGGCACACTGGTGATCCCCAGCTCCCGGGCCATGCGTTCATCGTCGCGTACCGCGCCCGCGTAGGCGTCCGAGCCCAGCACCGCGCGGACCTCTGCCTCCTCCACGCCGGACTCGCCCGCAAGCTCGGCCAGCGTGTCGTGGTCGCTGAGTTGTCGTCCCTCGCTGAAGTAGGCCCGCAGCAGACGCCCGTACACGGCATGACCCAACCCACGATCACCCGCTAGGTGCGCGACACGGTGCGCGTCGAACGTGTTGCCCCAGCGTGCCGCCGCCCAGTCGTAGGGCAGCCCGAGCGCCGCGGACCGCTCGCCGATCCTCTCGTGCGCAACCTGCGACTGCTCGGGACTCAGCCCGTACTTGTCGGCGATCTTGGCGACCACGTCCGTCTGCGGATCCACAGGAGCATCCGGGTCGAGCTCGAAGCTACGCCACCGGATCTCGACGTCGTCGCGGTGTTCGAAATCGGCCAGGGCACGCTCCAGCTCGGCGTTCCCAAGGGAGCAGTACGGGCAGATCAGGTCGGACCAGATGTCGAGGCGCACGACGGTGGCAACCAACGTGGTGCGGCGCGGATTCCCCGCGGACGCACTGAACACTCGCCCCTCCGTGAACACTCGCCCGTCCGTCAACACCGAGACGGCTCGAATCGCACCCCGACGAAGGACCCACTGTGATCCGTACCCACACCGCCGGCACCCTGCGCGCCGAGAACGCCACGACCCCTCCCACGACCGTCGTCCTTGCGGGGTGGGTGGCGGGGCGCCGCGATCACGGCGGGGTGGAGTTCCTCGACCTGCGCGACGCCAGCGGCGTCGTGCAGGTGGTGGCGCGGGACGAGGTCCTCACCGGCGTCGCGCACGGGCTGCGCAACGAGTACTGCGTCAAGGTCACCGGCACGGTCACCCGTCGCACCCCGGAGAACGTCAACCCAGACCTGCCCACGGGGGAGATCGAGGTCGTCGCGGACGACATCGACGTGCTCTCGGCCGCCGAGCCGTTGCCGTTCCAGCTCGACGAACGCGCGGGCGTCGGTGAGGAGGCGCGCCTGAAGTACCGCTATCTCGACCTGCGCCGTCCCGGCGCCCACAACGTCGGCCACGCGCTGCGCCTGCGCTCCAAGGTCTCGGCCGCGGCCCGCCGTGTCCTTCAGGAACGCGACTTCGTCGAGATCGAGACCCCGACCCTGACCCGGTCCACCCCCGAGGGTGCCCGCGACTTCCTCGTACCTGCGCGACTGTCACCCGGGTGCTGGTACGCCCTCCCGCAGTCTCCTCAGCTCTTCAAGCAGCTGCTCATGGTGGCGGGCATGGAACGCTACTACCAGATCGCCCGCTGCTACCGCGACGAGGACTTCCGGGCCGACCGGCAGCCGGAGTTCACCCAACTCGACATCGAGATGAGCTTCGTGACGCAGGACGACGTCCTCGAGGTCGGCGAGGCCGTGGTGAAGGAGATCTGGAAGCTCAACGGCGTCGACCTGCCGACGCCGTTCCCGCGCATGCCCTACGGGGAGGCGATGGCCCGCTTCGGCACCGACAAGCCGGACCTGCGCTTCGGGTGCGAGCTGGTCGATTGCACCGAATTCTTCAAAGACACGCCGTTCCGGGTGTTCCAGAACGAGTACGTGGGTGCTGTGGTCATGCCGGGCGGCGGCAGCCAGCCTCGTCGGCAGTTCGACGCGTGGCAGGAGTGGGCCAAGCAACGCGGCGCGAAGGGACTCGCGTACGTCACGGTCGAGCGTGGGGACGACGAGGCTCCCGCGTTGTCCGGCCCGGTCGCCAAGAACATCTCCGACGCCGAACGGGCCGGCCTGGCGGCGCACACGGGGGCGGAGCCGGGTGACTGCATCTTCTTCGGTGCCGGCGCCCCCAGCCAGGCGCGTGCGCTGCTCGGGGCGGCCCGCCTCGAGATCGGCGCGCGCTGCGGTCTGATCGACGAGGGTGCCTGGAGCTTCCTGTGGGTGAACGACGCCCCGATGTTCGAGCCTGCGGCGGACGCGCGAGCGGCCGGTGACGTCACGGTCGGCGGCGGCGCCTGGACGGCGGTCCACCACGCCTTCACGTCGCCGAAGACGGAGTATCTCGACACGTTCGACACCGACCCCGGTCCCGCCCTGGCGTACGCGTACGACATGGTCTGCAACGGCAACGAGATCGGCGGCGGCTCGATCCGTATCCACCGCCGCGACGTCCAGGAGCGCGTGTTCACGGTGATGGGACTGAGCCAGGAGCAGGCCCAAGAGAAATTCGGTTTCCTGCTCGACGCCTTCCAGTACGGGGCTCCGCCGCACGGCGGCATCGCTTTCGGGTGGGACCGGATCGTCATGCTGCTCGGCGGGTACGAGTCGATCCGCGACGTGATCGCCTTCCCGAAGTCCGGCGGCGGCTTCGACCCGCTGACGGGGGCGCCCGCACCGATCACCCCCGCGCAGCGCAAGGAGGCCGGCGTCGACGCGGTGCCTGCGCCCAAGAACGGTGACGCTCCGTCGGGGATCGGCGAGGGCACCTGACGCAAGGCCCCGCGGCGCGGCGACACGCCCACTTCAGGCGTCCATGACGCACGTTCAGGTCGACACCCTTCATGGCCTAGGCTGCTCAGTAGATTCACAGGTGGTTCTGGGCGAGATATGACAGGGGGTCGGGGCCATGTCGTCCCGTCGTCGTACGTGGGCAGCCGTGGTGACGTCGGTCATGCTGCTCGGAGGGAGCGCCCCAGCGTGGGGTGGGCCGCAGGCGCCGGCGTACCGGGCTGAGGTCATCGACATGAGCGCCATCATCCCCGCCGGTCAGAGCATCGTCGACTCGTCCGTCGGGGGCGCCTCCAGCACGGGGCTCATCACCGGCAACGTGACGCTCCAGGCCGGTGACGCGATGATCACCCGGGGGTTCGTCTCCTCCCCGGACGGGGCGACTCGGTGGGTCGACGCCTCGCCGGCGAGCGGTTGCCGGCTCACCGCCGCCTGGGACGTCAGCAGCTCCGGGGAAGTCGCGGGAGCCGCTACCTGCCCGGGGGTGCCCGCCCCGAGCGGCGTGCGCATCGCCCCCGACGGCACCACGACGATCCTGGACACGAAACCGGGGTATACGACGCAGGTTTCCTCGATCAACGACCGAGGCACAATCCTGGGCCGGATCAACTACAGCACGCAGACGCAGTACGTGCTCGACGCAGTGCTCTGGCCGGCCGCCGGGTCGCCCCGCATCACGGACGTCAGCACCGTGGATCAATACATGTGGGGTTTGTCGAACACGGACGTGGTCGTCGGGTCGCGCGCGGGAGTGGCGTCGTACTCGGTCGGGACCGCCGAGCTGGACGGGGCGCTTTCCACGCCGCCTGCGCAGGCGAACGGTGGAGCCATCTCCCCGAACGGGAAAATCACGGTGGGCTACACGGCGGCCGGTGCGTACCGGTACCGTCCGGGCGGTCCAGCATCCTTGGTCTCGGGCGCGGCCGACTTCCAGGTCACTTCCGTGAACGACGCCGGGCGAGCCATCGGGTGGGTCAGCACCCCGACGGCGGAGTACGACGCGGTCTGGCAGCGCGGCGTCAGCCGCCCTCTGGCCGACGTCACGCAAGAGTTGCCCGTGGGCTGGCGGACCCTCGCCGTCGACATTGCCAACACCGGTGACATCGCGGCCCAGGTGTGGGACGTGCAGGGCAAGCCGCGCGCGATGCGTCTGGTCGCCCTGAGCTGACCCACGACGCCGTTCGCCCGCAGAGGTGTGAGGTGGCAACCACCCGGTGGCGGATGCATCGGTGGTGGTCTCGGCGGTGCATGCGGCGGCAGAGCTCGGCGGTGGATGCGTCAGTGCTGGAGGCCGAGCCGCTGATGCCAGCGGCGCAACGGGGGCGGTGCCCACCAGTTCCACGCACCGAGCACGTGCATCGTCGCGGGAACCAGCAGCATGCGGACGAGCGTGGCGTCGAGCACGATGGAGATCCCCAGACCGATCCCGATCTGTTTGACGACGATCATCTGCCCAAACGCCAACCCCCCGAGCACGATCAGGATCAGCAGCGCCGCCGACGTGATGATCCGCCCGGACCGCTGCAGTCCGAGCCGGACGGCGTCGGCGTCAGAGTGACCCTGCTCGTGCAATTCCACGATGCGCGACAGAAGGAACAGTTCGTAGTCCATCGCCAGCCCGAACCCGAAGGCCACCATGATCACCGGGGTCGTCGACTCGATGCCGCCGGTGGCGGTGAACCCGAGCACCGTCTGCAGGTGGCCTTCCTGGAAGATCCACGTCAGGATGCCCAGGCTCGCGCCGAGCGACAACACGTTGATCACCAAGGCCTTAAGCGGCAAGGCCACCGATCCCGTCATGAGGAACATGAGGATGATCGTGACCAGCGCGACGATGCCGATGGCGTACGGGGCTCGAGCGCCCGTCGCGTCCAGGTAGTCGGACAGTCGCGCGCTGGAACCCGTGACCCACGTTTCGAAGCCGGGACGGTTGGCGCGAAGCTCAGCGACGATGTCGCGGCCCTGACCGTTCTCGGCGGTGGCCGTCGTCGAACGTACCGACAGCGTGCTGTGCGTCTCGTCGAGCACGCTCGGCGCGTCGACCGAGGCCACGCCGGGAAGGTTGGAGACGACGTCGCGCCCGTACTGACCGAGCGCCGTCGGCGAGGCCTTCGCGACCACGATCGCGACCGGCTCGGCCGTCATCGGGAAGTCGCGCGCGGTCGACATCAAGAAATCCCTCTGCGGGTTGCCTGCCGGCAGGAGCTCGGTGTTGGAGGAGATCTGACGCATGGATGCCGTGGGGACGGCGAGCGCGACGAGTAGCCCGAACGAGATCAGCATGACCGGGATGTGGGCACGCTGCACCCAGCGGGCCAGCCGGGCGAAGAGACCATCGTCGGGGGACTCGTCGCTGCGCCTCCGGACCAGGCGCCGGCCGCCCATCGCGCAAAGGGCGGGGACGAGGGTGAGCGCCACGAGCAGCGCGACCAGCACGACGGTCACCCCGGCCAGGCCGACCGCTCGGATGACCGGCGCCGGGAAAATCGTGAGGCCGCTCAGGGAGATCGCCACGATCACGGCGGAGAAGAAGACGGTCCGCCCGGCGGTGGCCATGGTGTGCGCAGTGGCCTCGACGAACTGGTCTTGTCCCAGGCTCCGAAGGCCCAGGTCGCGGGCGATCCGGCGGACCTCCTCGCGGAAGCGGCTGACGATCAGCAGCCCGTAGTCAATGCACAGCGCCAGCCCGAGCAGCGTGGTGATGTTGACAACCGTCGCGTCGAGCTCGGTGAAGAACGAGAATCCCCAGCTTTGGATCTGGCTGGTGATCTCGTGTAGAAAAGTGATTCCTCCGCCGGCGCTCACGCTCGCGCCGGGCGCAACCGCGAAGGCGTCCCGGGCGCTGGCCTCCACGCGGGTCGCCAGGTCGTATCGTGCGGACTGGCTCAGCTCATCGTCGACGCCGACCACCATCAGGAACGAATCATCCCGGTCGGTAGCGAACAGGGAGGCCGTTTGCGGCGTCTTGATGCCCTTCGGGACTGCGAACGGCGATTGGACCGAGCGCACCCCCGGCAGCGCCGATAGCTGCCGCTGCAGACCGGTCCCCGCCTCAAGGGCCGAAGGATCCGTGGTGCGAAGCCCGTCCACGCGCAACAACACGGTGGGACCCGCGTTATCTGCCCGCTCGAGCAGGTCGGTACCGACGTGAGATTCGCTCGGCACGTACGGCTCTGCCTGTTGTAACCGGGAGAACAGCGACGGCGCACCGAGCATCCCGGTCGCCCCGGCGAAGCACAGCGCCGCGAGGATCGCCCAGATGAGGACCACCGCGCGGGCATGGCGACCCATCGTCCGCCCCCACCGTTGCATGAGAGGCGCACGCGTCGAAGGCTGCGCGATGTTACTCACTGGTCCACCCTCTCATCGCCCGTGTCGGTCCGCCCCGGGGGACCCCGTCCCACTCCTGAGATCGGCTGATGCCGGGTCGGGTCGGAGGGTTTCCTGACGGCGCTGACCGTTGGGGTGGCCGCCACGTGCGGATGACACACTGACGACGTGGAGCCCGTGGACCTGTTCGCCGCTTCCCAGGGGGCGGCCGGCCCGGGCCGCGACGCGTCGTCCGCGACGGGGGGCGCTGAGATGTCCGGGGTGCCCGCGCCGTTGGCGGTGCGGATGCGGCCGCGCACCATCGATGAGGTGCGTGGTCAGGGGGACGTGCTGGGGCCGGGAAGCCCGTTGCGGCGTCTCATCGAGGGGGAGGCTTCCGGCGCGATCGGTCCGATCAGCGCGATCCTGTGGGGACCACCCGGGACGGGCAAGACGACGCTGGCGCACCTGGCGGCGACCGCGGCGGCCCGGCGCTTCGTGGAGCTGTCGGCCGTGACGGCCGGGGTCAAGGATGTGCGGCGGGTGATGGATGAGGCGTCACGGGACCGCTCGCTGTTCGGGCGCACCACGGTGCTCTTCCTCGACGAGATCCACCGCTTCACGAAGGCCCAACAAGACGCGCTCCTGCCCGGCGTCGAGAACCGCCAGGTCATCTTCGTGGCGGCCACCACCGAGAACCCGTCCTTCAGCGTGATCGCCCCGTTGCTGTCGAGGTCGCTCCTGGTGACGTTGTCGTCGTTGGCCGACGAGGACGTGGCCGACGTCGTCGAGTCCGCCCTCACGGACGAGCGGGGCCTGGCCGGCGCATTCACCCTGCGGCAGGATGCTCTTGCTCACCTGGTACGGATGGCCGGAGGCGACGCCCGGCGTGCGCTGACCGTCATAGAGGCGTCCGCGGGCGTGGCCGTCGCCGCCCGGGCCGGCGGGACCGGTGAGCCGAGCGCCGAAGAGCCGCAAGATATCTCGCTGGCCGACGTGGAGGCGGCGGTCGCGCAGGCGGCGGTGCGCTACGACCGGGCCGGAGATCAGCACTACGACGTGGCGAGCGCGTTCATCAAGTCGATACGTGGCTCGGACGTCGATGCCGCGCTGCATTACCTGGCGAGGATGCTGGTCGCGGGCGAGGACCCGCGGTTCATCGCCCGACGAATCGTGATCTCGGCCAGCGAGGAGATCGGGATGGCCGATCCGTCGGCGCTCTCGACGGCGGTGGCGGCGATGCATGCCGTTGCGCAGATCGGGCTGCCCGAAGCGCGGATCATCCTCGCCCAGGCCGTGATCCACAACTGCCTGGCGCCGAAATCGAACGCTGCCTATCGGGCGATCGACGCTGCACTCGCCGATGTGCGGGGCGGTCTCGGCGGCTCGGTGCCCGCGCACCTGCGTGGGTCCGGGTACGCGGGCGCGGAACGGCTCGGCCACGGGAAGGGGTATGTGTACGCCCACGACGAACCCGATTCCGTGGCCGCGCAACAGTACCTGCCCGACGACCTGGCCGTCACGGCCGATTATTACCACCCGAAGGACCGCGGCTTCGAGGCCCGGCTGACGGAGCGCTGGTCCTGGCTGCGCGCCCTGTTGCGGGTCCGATGATCGACGATTCAGCCGGTCTCGGGAGCCCACGGAGAGCGAAAGGGCGTCAGCCGCGCGGCTCGTAGGCCATCTTGTGCGAGAGCGTGGCCTCGCGAATCTTGCTCAATCGAACCAGCTCCAGGTCGCGGAATCCCGGGTTAGGACCGTGGGGGGCCGCGCTCGTGCGCGCCTCGTGCGCCGCGTCGGCGAACTCGTGCAGCAGTTCGGCCAGCTCCTTGGGGCCCTTGGCTGCGGCCTGCTGGACGGCGTCGCGAATGGTCTGGTCCATGTCCACTCCCAGGGTCGTTCGATCAACTCGATGCTGCCTCTGATCGTAGGCACTACGCCGACGCCGCAGGCGGTTTCGGCGGAAGGCGCGCTCCAGCAGGAATCGGCCGGGCCCCAGCCGGTTGAGGTGGGCGGCGCGGTCGGCCCTCCCCGGGCGACGCTCGGGCTGTGTCGAGCCAGGTCAGGGCGTCCGGCGGGCGTCGCTGTCGTCTACGTCGGGCCCGTCGGGCACGTCGGGCACGGCTACGGTGTCCAGCACCGCCCGACGCTCCGCGAAGTGGCACGCTGACTCGTGTCCCTGTCCGCCGTCCGGCCTCACGATCAAGGCGGGTTCGCTCACCCGGCACTGCTCCTGCACCTTCCAGCAGCGCGTGTGGAACCGGCATCCGGACGGGGGGTTCGCGGGCGAGGGGACGTCGCCGACCAGCACGATCTGGTCGCGCCGACCGCGCCGAGTGGGGTCGGGCACGGGCACGGCAGACAGCAGCGCCTGAGTGTACGGGTGGGTCGGATGCTCGTAGATCTCGTCCTCGGTGCCCAACTCCACGATCTTGCCCACGTACATGACGCCGACCCGGTCCGAGATATGCCGCACCACAGACAGGTCATGGGCGATGAAGATGTAGGCCAACCCCAGCTCGTCCTGAAGCTTCTCGAGCAGGTTGACGACCTGAGCCTGCACGGACACGTCGAGCGCCGACACCGGTTCGTCGCAGATCAGCACCTTAGGCCGCAACGCGATGCCGCGGGCGATGCCGATGCGCTGGCGCTGCCCTCCGGAGAATTGGTGCGGGTAGCGGTTGATGTGTTCTGGGCTCAGCCCGACGAGGTCGAGCAGCTCCTGCACCGCCTTGCGCCGTCCGGCCCTCGGCACGGCGTCCGGGTGGATCTCGAACGGTTCGCCCACGATGTCGCCGACCGTCATCCGCGGGTTCAGCGACGTGTACGGGTCCTGGAACACGATCTGGATGTCGCGTCGCAGCCGGCGCATGCCGGCCCCGGACTGGGAGTACATCGCCGTGCCACCAAACTCCACGCTCCCGGAGGTCGGTTCCTCCAGGCGCATCAGCACGCGCGCGAGCGTGGACTTGCCGCACCCGGATTCGCCGACGATGCCGAGCGTCTCGCCGGTGTATAGGTCGAAGGACACACCGTCGACGGCGCGCACAGACCCCACCGTGCGCCGGAGCACGCCCCCCCTGATGGGGTAGTGCTTCACGAGATCCTTCGCGGACAGGATCACCTCAGCCACGGCGCGTCTCCGCCGACGACAGGTGCAACTCGCCCGAGAAGTGGCAGGCGCTCGACCGACCCGGCGCGAACCCCACCAGCTCCGGCCGCTCGACCCGGCAGATGTCTTCGGCCCGAGCGCACCGCGGGTGGAACGGACAGCCGCCGGGCAAGTTCATCAGGTTCGGCGGCAGCCCGCCGATGGCGTACAGCTTTTGGCCCTTGCGGTCCAACCGAGGGATCGACTCGATGAGCCCCACCGTGTACGGGTGCGCGGGGGAGGCGTAGATCTCATGGACTGGCGCGTCCTCCATGACCCGGCCCGCATACAGCACGCAGATCCGGTCGGCCACGTCGGCGACCACCCCCAGGTCGTGAGTGATGAGGAGCAGACCCATCCCAGTCTCTTCCTGCAGCTCGCGCAGCAGGCCCATCACCTGGGCCTGCACGGTCACGTCGAGCGCGGTCGTGGGCTCGTCCGCGATGAGCAACGCCGGCTCTAGGGCGATCGCCATCGCGATCATGATCCGCTGGCGCATCCCCCCGGAGAACTGGTGGGGGTAGTCGCCGGCGCGTTCGCGGGCCGCGGGGATCCCCACCCGCTCCATGAGTCGGACAGCCTCAGCCTTCGCGTCCGAACGGTTCATCCCGCGGTGCGTGCGGAACATCTCCGCGATCTGCCAGCCGACGGAGAACACCGGGTTCAGCGCCGACAGCGCGTCCTGGAAGATCATCGCGATCTGCTCACCGCGGACCGCCCGCCGGTCCGCCGCGTTCATCGTGAGCACGTCACGGCCGAGATACCGGATCGAGCCCCCGGTGACCCGGGCTGGTGGCGCGTCGAGGATGCCCATGATCGCCTGGGCCGTGACCGATTTGCCGGAGCCGGACTCGCCGAGAATCGCCAGGGTCGTGCCCCGGTCCACGCTGAAGCTGACGCCGTTGATCGCCTTCGCCACGCCCTCGCGCATTCGGAACTCGACGGATAGACCCGCGACGTCGAGCAGGGGGCCGTCGCTCGGCGCGCTGGCGGGCTGCCGGTCCGGCGCGGCGGCGGGGACGTGGGCTCGACGCATCGGGTGGCTCCTAGCGGCTCTTGGGGTCGAACGCGTCCTGGGCGGCGTCGCCGAGCATGATGAACGCCAAGACGCACAGGCTGAGGAAGATGGCCGGGAAGAACAGGATGTGCGGGTACGTGCGTACCGCCACCAGGCCGTCGCTGATCGCCACACCCCACGAGATCGCGGGAGGCACCAGGCCGATCCCGAGGAAGGACAGCGACGCCTCCGCGACGATGAACACGCCGAGGTTGATCGCGGAGACCACCAGCGCCGGGGCCATCGCGTTGGGAATCACGTGTCGGGTGATGATCCGCATCGGGCCGGCCCCGAGCGCGCGGGCCGCCTGGATGTAGTCGTTCGGCAGGACCTGCAGCACCGAGCCGCGCATGAGCCGAGCGATGCTCGGCCACGCCAGCACCGTCAGGACGAGCACGACCTTGCCGACGACGACGATGTACGGCGACGACCGGTCGGAGGGGAAGGCGCTCATGAAGAGGATGCCGCCGAGCAGCACGGGCATCGCGAAGAACACGTCGGTGATCCTGCTGATGAGCGCGTCGACCCAGCCTCCGCGGTAGGCGGCGAACACACCGACCGCTGTGCCGATCGACGTGGTCAGGATCGTCGTCACGAGGCCGACGACGATCGACGCCCGGGCACCGTAGACCGTGCGGGCGTAGATGTCGTACCCCTGCATGTCGCGCCCGAAGATCGCATCGCCGTTGGGGGTCTCGCGCACCGGCCCGACGGCCCGCGGATCGACCGAGGTGAACAGCTGCGGGACGATCGCCATGACCACGAGCACGGCGATCAGGACGGCGGACAGCCAGAACATCCAGTTGCCCCGCAGCTCGCGCCAGGCGTCGGCGTTCAGTGAGCGGGCGCGGCCGACGTCGGCGTTCTCCGCGGCGAGCGCGCGCTCCTGCGCGCGCCGCAGGTCCTCGCCGGTGATGACGGCCGCCGCGAGGCTCGGTTCGACCCCGGTGGCGGGCACGTCGGGACGAGGGTCAGTCATGGCGGATCCTCGGGTCCAGGACCCCGTAGAGGAGGTCCACGAGCAGGTTGACGACCAGATAGACGAGCACGAGGGCGGTGACCGCGCCGACGACGGCGAACCCGTCGCGCTGACCGATGCCGGTGAAGATGTAGCCGCCGATGCCCTGAATGTTGAAGATTCGTTCGGTGATGATCGCGCCGCCCATCAACGCACCGAAGTCGTAGCCCACGAACGTGATCACGGGGATCATCGAGTTGCGCAGGGCGTGGATGCCGACGGTGCGCCGGTCGGACAGTCCCTTGGCCCGCGCGGTGCGCACGTAGTCCGCCCGCAGGTTTTCCGTCAGGCTCGAGCGCGTCAGCCGGGCCACGTACGCCATCGACAGCGAGGCCAGGACGAAGGCCGGCAGCAACAGGTCGTACAGGCCAGGGTTGTACGGGGCGGTCACGGGGAACCAGCCGAGGCGCACGCCCAGGAAGTACTGGGCCAGCGCGCCGGTGACGAACACCGGGATAGAGATCATCGCGAGCGTCGAAACGAGCACCAGATGGTCGAGGAAGCGGCCCTTGCGGATCGCGGCCAGCGCCCCGGCGCCGATGCCGAAGAGCCCCTCGATGGCGAGCGCCATGAGCGCCAGCTTCCCGGTCACGGAGTAGCGCTGTTGAAGATCCTTCAGCACCGGGACCCCGTACGAGTTCTCACCGAAGTCACCCGTCGCCAGGCCTGCGACGTACTTGGTGTACGCGATGGGCAGCGGGTCGTCCAGGTGGTACTTCTCCACGATCTGCTCCTGGACCGCGGGGGGGCAGCCCCGGTCGCCGCACTTGCCGGCCGTCGGGTCACCAGGCAACGCAAAGACCATGGCGTAGATCAGGAACGTGGCGCCGATGACCACAGGGATCATCTGCATCAGCCGCCTGACGACGTACGTGCCCATCGGACCTCCGACCGTTCGCCTGCCTCCGCCGGGGCCGTTGCGCGGCAGGCACGCTCACTTAACCACGGGCCATGATCGCCGGATGCCCGGAGCCGTCGGCTCGCGAGTCGTGTCGCGGATGACGGATCCGGTCCCTCATCCGATCCTCACGTCGTCGTGATTCGTGCCTTCGTCTTGATGCTGAGCAGGTCGGCGCGCCCGTCGGTTCGGTTCAGCTGCACGTTCGTGACCTTGGTGCCATAGCCGATGTTGACCTCGTAGTACCAGAGCGGGATCGACGGCATGTCGGTGCTGAGCATCCTCTCCGCCTCCTGGTAGAGCTTCAGCGAGTCGGCGCCGGTCGCTGCGGCGGCCGCGACCAGCTTGGCGTCAAACGCGGGATTGTCGTACTCGGTGTCGTTGCTCGCCGCGCCCTTCGCGTATTGCGCGGTGAGGAAGCTCTCGATGTGCGGGTAGTCCGCGGTCCATCCGGAGCGGAACATGTACTTCAGTTCGTGCTTCCCGATCGCGTCGCGGTAGGCGGCGAAGTCGCTGGTCGGTGCCCCGAGGCAGTCGACGCCGAGGGCCTGCCGGATCGAGTTGCAGGTGGCCTCGACCCACGCCTTGTGGCTGGCGTCCGCGTTGTAGCCGATCTCCAGCGTGCCGTTGAAGCCACCTGCCTTGGCCAGCAGGTCTTTGGCCTTCGCGGGGTCGTACCGGCAGTCCTCGCCGCACGCGCCGGCCTGGTAGCCCTCGACGCCCGGGGCGACCCAGCCGTCCGCCGGGACGCGGGTGCCGGCGAACTGGTCCTTGGTCACCTTGTCACGGTCGATCGCCATTGAGATCGCCTTGCGCAGCTCCGGCTTCGCGTACTCCGGGGCGACGGACGTCGGCGGCAGCATGATCGTTGCCAGCGCTGGGAAGGGTCCGTTGATGTACCTGCCGTCGAGGTCCTGCTCGTACTTCTTGTCGATCAGCGACCCGGCCGGGATCTCGACGGTGACGTCCAGGTTGTCGGCGAGCAGGTCGTTGTACGCCGCCTCAGATTCCTTATAAATCCGGAACGTGATTCGGTCGACGTTGCCCTTCTCGGCCGCACCGCCGTAGTCGTTGAACCTCTTGAGCACGATCGGCGAATCGGACTCGTACTCGTACTCGTCCAGTTGGTACGGACCGGCGCCGATCGGCTTCTTCGCCGCCTTGGCCGGGTCGGCGAAGAACGAGTCGGGCAGCGGCGCGAACGCCGTGAAGCCGAGGCGCAGGGGCATGTTCGACACCGGCGCCGCGGTCTTGATCGTGAAGGTGTGATCGTCGACGACGTTCAGGCCCGACATCGCGGTGGACGTCGGGGGGGCGCCCTTTTCGGGCTGCAGGGCGGCATACCCTTCGATCGGTTCCATGAAGGTCGCCAGGTACTGCTTGTTCGGCGCGTACGCGGTGTAGTTCCACGCGTCGACGAAGCTCTTCGCCGTCAACGCGGAGCCGTCGTGGAACGTCACGCCCTTCTTGATCTTCACGGTGAAGTTCTGGTTGTCCGTGGTGTCGACGGACTCGGCCAGGTCGTTCTTCGGCATGGACGTGTCTCGGTCGTAGCGGAACAGCATGGAGGTCGTGAGCGTCACGATGTCGTGGCCGCACTGCTCGCCCGTGTTGCCGCCCAGCAGCGTGTTCTGCGGTTTGCACCCCTGGACCGTGATTTCGCCACCGGGCTTGCCGCCGGTGTCCGTGCTCGTCCCTCCCACGCTGCCGCCGCAGGCGCCGGCCCCCAGAACCGCCCCGGCCAGTCCGGCCGCGACGGCCGCACGGCGTGTTGCTCGCATCGAACTCTCCTCCATGGGTGGCCGGGTTTGCGCGTACCCGGACAGACGGGAACCCACCGGGTGACGACGATGGGCAGTCCGTCCCCCCTCGACGTGTCGGAGACCGCGCATCCTTCGCTACGGCGCATGGATGAGCGTCTGGTCGTCCGACACAAGACGGCCTTCTGGCAACATAATGCTTTGACCCAGAACAGACTACTTCGTGATGAAGACGTGAGAGTTCAGCGACTCTCCCTCCGGCCCTCTCTCTGCGCTCCCACCTGCCATCCCCCCGAGCTGCCGCGGCGGCGGCGGGCGTCATACTGGAGGTCAGGTGTGCCTCACCTCCCGCGACGCCACATCCATGGTGGCGTTCGAGGGCAAGGGCCACACGGTCGTCGCGAGTGCCCCGCTGCTCTATGACGACCCGAACCTGTTGTTCGTCAACGCGGGCATGGTGCCGTTCAAGCCGTACTTTTTAGGGCAGGAGACACCCCCCTACTCGCGCGCCACGTCCGTGCAGAAGTGCGTGCGCACCCAGGACATCGAAGAAGTGGGCAAGACGTCCCGGCACGGCACGTTCTTCCAGATGAACGGCAACTTCTCCTTCGGGGACTACTTCAAGGAAGACGCGATCAGGTACGCCTGGGAGCTGATCACGTCCCCGCAGTCCGCGGGTGGTTACGGGATGGACGGTGAGCGCCTCTGGGCCACGGTCTACGAGGACGACGACGAGGCCATCGCCCTGTGGCTGGAACTGACGGACATCCCCGCGCAGCGCCTGGTCCGTCGCGGCAAGCAGGACAACTACTGGCACATGGGGGTGCCCGGCCCGGGCGGCCCGTGCTCGGAGATCTACTACGACCGCGGCCGGGAGTACGGGCCGGACGGGGGTCCTGAGGTCGACGAGGACCGCTTCCTGGAGTTCTGGAACCTCGTGTTCATGCAGTACGAGCTCTCCGAGGTGCGCGCGAAAGCCGACTTCGACATCGCTCGGGAGCTGCCGCACAAGAACATCGACACCGGCGCGGGACTGGAGCGGATGGCGTCCATCCTGCAGGGCGTCGACAATATGGGGCGCGCCGCGGAGTTGGCGGGTAAGGACTACGGGACCCGCTCGGGGCGGGACTCGGCGACGAGCCACCCCGACGACGTGCGGCTGCGCGTGGTCGCCGACCACGTGCGCAGCTCGCTCATGCTGATCGGTGACGGCGTCACGCCGGGCAACGAGGGCCGCGGGTACGTGCTGCGCAGGATGCTGCGTCGGGCCGTGCGCGCGATGCGCCTGCTGGGCGTCAACGACCCCGTCCTGCCGGATCTGCTGCCCGTGTCACTGGAGCGGATGAGCAAGTCCTATCCGGAGCTGCGGCGCGACTTCGGCCGGATCAGCGCGGTGGCCTACGAGGAAGAGGAAGCCTTCCGGCGCACCCTGACGGCCGGCATCACGATCCTGGACACGGCGGTGGCCCGGACCAAGTCCGCCGGCTCGGACGTGCTCGGAGGCGAGCAGGCGTTCGCGCTGCACGACACGTACGGTTTTCCGATCGACCTCACGTTGGAGATGGCCGCGGAACAGGGGCTGTCGGTCGACGAGGGCAAGTTCCGGCGCCTGATGGCCGAGCAGAGGGACCGGGCCAAGGCGGACGCCCGCGCCAAGAAGCACGGCCACGGGGGCACGGGCGTCTACCGGCAGGTCGCCGATTCCCTCGCCGCTCCGGTCACCTTCACCGGGTACGACGAGATCGCCACGCCGGGCACGGTGCGTGGGCTGCTCATCGGCGGCCAGCCGGCAACCGTGGCACGGGTCGGCGATGAGGTCGAAGTGGTGCTGGACGTGACCCCCTTCTACGCCGAGTCCGGCGGCCAGCTCGCCGACCACGGCCGCATAGAGCTTCCCGGGGGTGTGGTCGAGGTCCTCGATGTGCAGTCGCCGATCACCGGCCTGGTGGTGCACAAGGCGAAGGTGACGTCCGGCGAGGTCGCTATCGGCGAGCTGGGGACGTCGTTCGTCGACGCGGACCGCCGTCGCTCCGTCGCGCGTTCCCATACCGCCACCCATCTGGTGCACCAGGCGATTCGGGACGCGCTCGGTGACACGGCCACCCAAGCGGGATCGGAGAACTCCCCGGGCCGGATCCGGTTCGACTTCCATAACGGCGGGGCCGTACCAATCGAGGTGCTGCGCCGGATCGAGGACGAGGTCAACGCCAAGTTGCTGGAGGATCTGCCGGTCAGCGCGCAGGTGATGAGCCAGCCCGAGGCCATGGCGCAGGGTGCGATGGCCCTGTTTGGTGAGAAGTACGGCGACCGCGTACGCGTCGTGTCGGTCGGCGACTGGTCACGCGAGCTTTGCGGCGGCACTCACGTGCAACGCAGCGGCCAGATCGGCATCGTCAAGCTGCTCGGCGAGTCTTCCATCGGTTCTGGCGTGCGCCGCGTCGAGGCGCTGGTCGGCGCGAATGCCTATGAGTACCTGTCCACCGAGAGCGTCGTGGTCGGACAACTGACGGAGGCTCTCAAGGTCCGCACCGACGAATTGCCCGACCGCATCAGCTCACTCCTCGGTCGTCTGAAGGAGGCGGAGAAGGAGATCCATCAGATGCGCCAGGCCCAGGTTCTCGCCCAGGCGGGAGCTCTGTTGGACACGGTCCAGGACGTGTTCGGTGTGTCCGTGCTCACGTACGACGCCGGCGAGGGCGTCGGCGGCGACGATTTGCGTACCCTCGCGCTCGATCTGCGCGCCCGCCTCGGCGCAGATCGCCCCGCGGTGGTCGCGGCGGCCTCGGCGACCAACGGCCGCCCGGTCGTGGTCGTCGCCACGAATCAGATCGCTCGCGATTGGCGGGTCACGGCGGGGGCCCTGGTCAAGGTGGCGGCTCAGACCCTGGGTGGTGGAGGCGGCGGCAAGGACGATCTCGCGCAAGGCGGTGGGTCCGACCCGTCCAAGATCGGCGAGGCGCTTCAGGCCGTCGAGTACACCGTCGGCCGAATCGTCACGGGCTGAGCGGCCGACAGGCGTGAGACAAGGTAGGCGGCTCGGGGTCGACGTGGGGCAGGTGCGTGTCGGGGTCGCCGTGTGCGACCCGGACGGCATCCTCGCGACACCGTTGGCGACCGTGGCGCGACGCGGGAAGCGCGGGCAACCGGGCGGGCCCCGAAGCGTCGCCGACCTGGCGGCCTCCGAAGCGGTCATCGAGGTCGTCGTCGGCCTGCCGCGTTCCCTGAACGGGCAAGAAGGCCGCGCGGCCCAGGACGCCCGGCGCTTCGCTGCCGCCCTCGCACCCCTGGTGGCACCCGCCGAGATCCGGCTGGTCGACGAACGCTTCACGACGACGTCCGCCCACGCCGACCTGCGGGCCAGCGGAGTCGACACGCGACGCCACCGCGCGGTCGTCGATCAGCAGGCCGCGGTGCGAATCCTCCAGCTCGCTCTGGATGCTGAACGGGCGTCCGGCTTCGCGGCCGGAGCCGAGCTAGACTCCCGAAAGTCGTCGGTGTCGCCTCAGCGGGAACGCAGCCCGGCGGCGGGACCGGAGCGACCGTGTGGCGTTGAGCGCCCGCGTGGCACGCCAGACGACGCGCAGGACGGGAGCACCGTGACTGAAGGATCGCGCCGATGAACCGGCGAGTGGGTGAGCCCCTCTTCGGGGACGCCGACACCTCGCAGGGTCTGGACGGCGAGCGAAACCCCCGCGGATCCCACCGGCCTCCCGCGCGTCGCGCTCGCCGCGTCGCCGTCGTGATGGTTTCGCTCGCGGTCCTCGCGCTCGGCGCGCTGTTCGCCTACTCCGTGTTGCGCCCGATGGTCATCTCCTGGACCGCCGACAATGATTATTCCGGCGACGGCACCGATCCGGTGACCATCACGGTCAACCCTGGCGACACGGGCGCGTCGATCGCGGGCCACCTCGAGCAAGAGGGCGTCGTGAAGACGTCGAAGGCGTTCGTGGACGCCCTGTCCTCCACGAAGGGCGACGAGATCCAGCCCGGCACGTACACGTTGCGCCACGAGATGTCCGCCGCGGCGGCCCTGTCCGCGCTGCGTGGCAACTCGGCGAAGGACGTCTTCCGGGTGACGATCCGGGAGGGGTTGTGGAAGAGCGAGGTGTACGGCGAACTCGCCCAGGCCTCCGGGCGATCCGTGGCTGACTACCAGGCCGTCGACAAGGCCGCCGCGTCCAACCCCGCGAGCGTCGGGCTGCCGGCCGCGACGAAGGGCAACCCCGAAGGGTATCTCTTTCCCGACACCTACTCGTCACCCGGAGGACCGTCCCAAGGTGGCCCGCGTGATCGAGAACCGGCTCGCCGACGGCATGCCCCTGCAACTCGACTCGACCTCCGCGTACGGGGTCGGGGTGCGTACGAAGGTGCTGACCACCCCCGAGCAGCGCGAAGCGAAGAACGCGTACAACACGTACGCCATCGACGGTCTGCCCGCCGGCCCGATCGGCAACCCCGGCCGGGAGTCCATCCAGGCCGCAATGAACCCGGCCGACGGATCGTGGCTGTTCTTCGTGACCACGAATCCCGCCACGGGCGAGACGGTCTTCTCGACGACGAACGCCGAGCATGACGCCGAGGTGGACAAGCTGAACGCCTGGTGCGCCGAGAACTCCGGCGAGTGCTGAACCGGTCGCGCGTAGCGCCGGTTGTGTCGAGGATGGCAGCGTGAGCGACGAGCGGCCGGGCCGTGGCCAGGCGCGGGAGGGGCGTCTGTTTCGCGCCGCGGTGCTGGGATCGCCGATCATGCACTCGCTGTCGCCGGTACTCCACCGTGCCGCGTACGCGGCCCTCGGGCTGCACGATTGGCGCTACGGCCTGGTCGCCGTCGGGGGCGTCGGGGAGCCGTCGTTGCCGTCGTTCTTGGACACTCTTGGGCCGGAGTGGGTCGGGCTGTCGCTGACGCTGCCACTCAAGGAGGCGGCGCTCGCGTGCGCGGCGTCCTCGTCTCCGCACGCGCGGCTTCTTGGGGCGGCAAACACGCTGGTGCGCAGGGGCCCCGGATGGCACGCCGAAAGCACCGACGCATACGGCGCCCGCGTGTCGTTGCAAGAGGCGGGGGTCCGCCAGGTCGACGAGGCGCTCATGCTCGGGGCGGGCGCGACCGCGCGGTCCGTGCTGGCCGCCCTGGCCGAGCTCGGCTGCCGCAGCGTCACCGTGGCGGTGCGTGACCGGGCGCGCCCGGAGACGCTCGCGCTGGCCGACGCGCTGGGGCTCGCCGTGGTGGTGCTTCCGCTCGGTGGATTGACCCGGTACGCGGCCGACTTCTCCGTGGTGGTGAGCACGCTGCCGACCGGGACGGATCTGGGCCTAGCGCCGGGCGACGCGCCGCCCGGCGATGTCGACTCGGCGCCGCGGGCCGGAGCGGTGGTGCTGGACGTGGTGTACGCGGGGTGGCCCACCCCGTTGGCCCGATGGGCCGCCTTCGGGGGCGCGACCGTCCTGTCCGGTCGGCAGATGCTTCTGCACCAGGCGTGCGAGCAGGTACGGCTCATGACGGGCCAGGACGCACCGGTCAAGGCCATGCGCGCGGCCTTGGCCGCGGCTCAGGCGTAAGCACACCACCGCCGTTGGGGTGTGGGTGCTGGGCGCAGGTCGACGCCGAAGGTCGACACCCACACCCGCGGGGCGTTCTTGACCTCAGAATGCCGTGAAAGGATGTTCCCTACGAAGTTGCGTCTCCAGAATCGAGTCAGGCATGCAGAGCATGACGGCTTTTGTCATCCCCAGCGTCCATGACCAGGCCATCGCGCTGGCGCAGGTCGCGGTGCCCGGCATCGCGGCGGATGAGCTGCTGGTAGAAGTGAAGGCGGTGGGGGTAGGCATCCACGACTCGTATTTCCTGCCCCGCGAGCTGAGTTACCCCTACCCGATCGGGATCGAGGCAGCCGGGGTCGTCGCGCAGGTCGGCAGCTCGGTCAGCGGTTACGCGCCGGGCGACCGGATCGTGTTCATCAGCGTGATGCAGTCCAAGGGTGGGGTGTGGGCGCAGTTCGCCGCGGTGCGTAGCGATTCCCTCATCTTGCCGATCCCTGAGGGGATGAGCTTCGAGCAGGCGGCTGCTGTGCCGGTGGCCGGCAACACGACGCTGCGCGCCCTGCACACGCTGCCGGGGATCGACCAAGGCGGATCCATCTTCGTGGCCGGGGCTTCCGGCGCGATCGGGACCTTCGCCCTGCAGTTGGCGCGCGCGCGAGGTTGGCAAGTGGCGGCCTCTGCCTCATCGCGCAACCACGACTACCTGCGCTCCCTGGGGGCGGCGGTGACCGTCGACTACCACGACGCCGTCTGGCCCGAACAGGTGCGACAGTGGCGCCCTGAGGGCGTGGACGGCGCGCTGGCGGTGCAGCCGCAGACTACGGCCGACAGTGCGCGCGTGGTCAAGGACGGCGGCACGGTTGTGACGATCTCCGGGGACCAGGTGTCCCCGACCCGCGGGGTGCGGATCGCGGGACTGGACTACGAGTCCGACGTCCACGGGGAGCTCTTGGCGCTTATGGACGACATCGTCGCCGGGCGCATCGAGCTCGTCATCGAGCAGATCTATCCCTTCACGGACGCGTTGAGTGCGCTGGCCAAGGTCCAGACCCGACGCGCACGGGGGAAAGTCGTCCTCTCCCTCACCTGACCCAGCATCCGCATCCACGGCGTGGACGGCGCTCCCGTCGATGTGGCGAGCCGGGTTCCACGATCGGGCTCTACTTCGCGGGTGACGCGCCGATGAGGTCGGCATGAGTCGTGCAGAGGCATCGGGAGCGGGCGGGGTACGGAGCAGGCCGGCTGGGGGATGGGCGCCCTCCCTGCGCGCCATGCTGGTCCCTCGGCGGGGTGAGAGTACAGCAGGGTCAGGAAGCGTCGTCCCAGCGCGCCAGCCTGGTCCTCACAGTCCTGGCCATCGTGGTCGCGGTGCTCGGGGCCTGCATCTCGGTCATGAGCGTGCGCACCTCGTCCCTGTCCGCCGATGACGACTGGCTGATCACGCAGGAGACCGCAGCCGCCCAGGCCGTCGTGATCGGTCAGCACATCACGACCCCGCTCGACACCCTCCGAGCGCTCGCTGCAACGATGGCGGTGCTGTAGCACCCCGGTTCGGTGGACCGCGACGACGTCAAGGCCTGGCGTGTGGGCGGACATGGCGTCGATGCCTTCGTGCAGGTAGCGGTAGAGCGTCGAGGAGCTGACCTGGCTGTCGGTGGCGAGCTGGGCCAGCCGGGTGCCGTCGAAGAACCAGCGCAGGATCAGCACCGCCTGGCGGTGCCAGCCCAGCGATCGCCGGGCGCGGCGGGTGCCGCGGCGGGACCGCTCGGCGTTCAGCAGTCGCGCCACGAACAGCACGACCTCCTGCCTGACGGGAGGCACGGCGGTGTAGCTGACAGATCGGCCCTGCAGGACCTCGGTGAGCAAGACAGTCTGTGTAAGGACGTCTTCGCTTTACCGGAGCCCTGCGCTCGAGCCCGTCCCGTGACATCGTCAAAACTGCCACATCCCCGACCGACCCAACCTGTTGACTCGCCGCGTTGCGACGAGGACAGCAGGAACCGCTCCTCTGCCCCTGAACTGCGGAAACACCTGCCGTAGTTCAGTCAACAAGCATCACCACGATCAGCCTGCTCCGAATCGCCAGACACACCCGCATCGCCGTCGCGCTACGACACCACGCACGAGAGCCAAGACGACCCATCGAACTCATCCTCGCCACGTGAGCCCACCTTGCCGACTCCCTGGGTCACACCGCCACGCCGACCAAGCCAGAATGATTTGGTCCCGGCGCCGACCCGTACACGCTTCCGCATCTGCTCGCCACGACGTACCCTCTTCACCAACAGGGCGCACCTTCCGTTCGGCAATCGATGGTCTTAAGATCTCGATTCTCTAAGTAGGCAAGGTGACCTTGTCGCTTCACGCATCGATCACCCAGCCACTACCTGCGGATCCGGGTCAGGAAGGGAGTTCATCATGTCGTTGCCTAGGGTCAGGCTGTTGGAGAAGATTGAGGTCGCCCAGGGAACCATGGCGTTTCATTTCGAGAAGCCGAATGGTTTTGACTACCGAGCCGGTCAGTTTGCTGATTACACCTTGTTGGATCCGGCGGAGACCGATGAGGAGGGCAACACTCGAGGATTTACCTTGTCCAGTGCTCCGTTCGAGCCTCATCTGGCGTGCACGACACGAATGCGCGATACTGCGTTCAAGCGAGTGTTGACGGCCTCGCCGATCGGTACCGAGCTGGAACTGGACGCGCCGTACGGGTCGTTCACGCTGCAGCACAACGTGATGAGGCCCGCGGTCTTTTTGACCGGCGGCATCGGGATCACCCCGGTGCGGAGCATCGCACTGCAGGCCAACCACGACGGAACCGACCACACCATCATCGCGTTCTGTTCCAACAAGCGGCTCGAAGACTCGGCCTACCTGCAGGAATTGACCACGCTGAGCGATACAAGTGCACAGTTCACATTAGTAGCCACGATGACCGAACCGGACAAGTCAACGCAGTCCTGGGCTGGGGAGACCGGGCCCATCGACGCGGCGATGCTGTCTCGGTACGTCGATGACCTCAAGGCCCCGATCTACTATCTGAGTGGCCCGGCCGGCCTGGTCAAGGCGATGCGCGCTGTGCTAGGAGCAGCAGGCGTCGACGAAGATGACATCCGCACCGAAGAATTCACCGGCTACTAGCCTCATCAGGATTTCACACATTGCCTGTCCGAAATGATCGGAAAGGAAGATGATGATGAGCATCGCAGACCGCAGCGCGCGGTTCACATGGGAAGGCCCGCTGAACACAGGATACGGAAAGCTCGCCGCGCCGCAGCGACTTCAGGTCGAGACGAAGGTGACCTTGGCCGAGGTCGATAGCCAGCCCACGATCACAACGTCCCAACTGCAGGTGAGGGGTCAGGTACCGGGCATCGATGCCGACAAGTTCTCGGCCATCGTTGACGAGGCTGCCACCTCCTGCCCCGTCTCGCGCCTGTTTGCCGGCGCTGACATCACCGTCGAAGCACAACTCGACGAATCAGCCTGACCAACGGCTTTCGCGGCGGCCGTGACCGTCAACGCCCGCCCGCAGCGCTGCGGCTGTCCAGTCAACGCGTTGCGCTGGCCTCGATCATTCACGGGGGTGACGTCCTGGCCCTGGGTGTCGGTGTTGTGTCCGGGTTGGTCTTTGATGGCGGTGGGGCGCATGAGGGTGGGCCGAGCCGCTCGGCTGGGCGTCGGGTTCCACTGCCGGACTGAGTTGGTGCGTGGTTCTGGCGGGTGGAGGTCGTGGGCGTGCGAGGTCAGTGCGGGCGCAGGTTGACCAGTCGGGTCCACGCGTCAGCGATCGCGATTGGCCAGGGCCAGCTGGTGGGGAAGCTCAGCGGTCGTGCTCTGGGGTAGCGGGTCGCGCGGGCGGGTGTGGACAGGGTGTGGTACCCCAACGTCTTCGGTCGGCCTTGGCCAGGTCTTCGTCCAGGGCGAGCAGGCGCAGCCAGGTCAGGCCGTTGGGGCGAGGGCGGCTTGCTGCAACCACGCCCCGTGACGTCCCCAGCCCAGAGGGAAGCGCTGGTCGGGAACTTCGGCCTCGGCCGCGCCTGACCCACACCTGTCCAGGTGCCGGAGTACTCCTCAGGCGTCTGGACCGCCCGTGACACCATGGCGGCCATGGTGCGTTGGTTGACCGCTGGCGAGTCACACGGCCCCTCGTTGGTCGCGATCATCGAAGGACTGCCCGCGGGTATCGAGGTGAACAGCGCCGACATCGGTTCGGCGCTGGCTCGGCGGCGGCTCGGTTACGGCAGGGGCGCCCGGCAAAAGTTCGAGCAGGACGCCTTGGAGATCCTGGGCGGGGTCCGGCACGGCAGGACCCTGGGGTCCCCGATCGCGTTGGAGATCGGCAACAGCGAGTGGCCCAAGTGGCGCACCGTGATGAGTCCTGACCCGGTCAGCGAGCAGGCGTTCGCCGCATCCGACGACGTCAACGCTCCGCAGGAGCTCGCCCGAAACCGCCCCCTCACCCGCCCCCGGCCCGGGCACGCGGATCTGGCGGGCATGCAAAAGTACGGCTTCGACGACGCCCGACCGATCCTGGAGCGTGCGTCGGCCCGCGAGACCGCCGCACGGGTGGCCCTGGGCGCCATCGCGGCGGCGTACCTGGCGCAGACCTGCGGCATCCGTCTCGTGTCGCACACGGTGGCGATCGGCGGCGCCGGCGCTCCCGACGAGGGGACAGGCCAGCCCGCGGCGCTGCCCACCCCCGAGGACGTGGCAACGCTCGACGCCGACCCCGTGCGCGCGTTCCTCCCGGAGGCGTCGGCCGCGATGATCGCTCAGATCGAGACAGCCAAGGCCGACGGCGACACCCTCGGGGGAGTGGTGGAGGTGCTCGCGTACGGGTGCCCACCCGGCCTCGGCAGCCACGTGCACTGGGACCGCCGCCTCGACGCTCGCCTCGCCGCGGCCCTCATGGGCATCCAGGCGATCAAGGGCGTTGAGGTCGGCGACGGGTTCACGGGCGCCGCGCGCCGCGGCAGCGCCGCGCACGACGAGCTGGCGTGGGACGAGGGTGTCATCCGTCGACGCACCCACCGCGCCGGTGGCACGGAAGGCGGCATGAGTACTGGGGAGGTGCTGCGCGTGCGTGCGGCGATGAAGCCGATCAGCACGGTCCCGCGCGCCCTGGCCACCGTCGACGTGGCGACGGGCCAGGAGGCCACCGGCCACCACCAGCGTTCGGACACCTGCGCGGTCCCGGCCGCTGGAGTGGTGGCCGAGGCGATGGTCGCTCTCGTGCTCGCCGACGCGGTGGCCGAAAAGTTCGGCGGCGACAGCGTGGGGCAGACCCGCAGCTCGTACGAGTCCTACCTGGCCTCCATCCCGGAGAGAATGCGTTCGTGGTGACGAAACCGCTGATCGTGCTGACCGGGCCCCCGGGCTCCGGCAAGTCGACGGTCGGCGAGGCCCTGGCCGAGGCCGTCGGTGTCGACGTCGTCGACACCGACGAGCGCGTCGAGGTCCGCGCGGGCCTGGCGATCTCGGACATCTTCATCGAGCAGGGCGAGCCCGTCTTTCGCGAGCTCGAACGCCAGGTCGTCGCCGAAGAACTCGCCGGCCACGACGGCATCCTCGCCCTCGGAGGCGGGGCGGTCGTGGACCCGAGTACCCAGGAGGCGCTGTCCGGGCATCGCGTCGTCTTCCTGGACGTCAACGTCGCCGAAGCGATGCGCCGCACCGGATTGAACGCCGCCCGACCCCTGCTCGCGTTGCAGCCGCGCGCGTCCTGGCTGAAGCTCATGGCGGCGCGGCGACCCACGTACGAGCGACTCGCCGTCTTGAGGGTCGACACGTCCACGGCGGAGCCGGCTGACATCGCGCGGCACATCATCGACCGGCTGGGACTGGGCGGCCAGGGGCCGGGTGCGCCGACCCCGGGAACGCAGGAGGCCGCGCCGTGAGCAAGGCGGCGCGTTCGATCCGTGTCGGTGGTGACGACCCGCAGGGCTACGACGTGCTGGTCGGCCACGGCCTGGCCGGTCGCATTCCCCTGATGGTGGGCCCGAACGCCCAGCGGGTCCTGCTGATGTACCCGGACCCGCTTCCGCAGCTGGCCGAACCGGCCCGCCGGGCGTTGCTGGACGCGGGCTACGAGGTCCACGCGCAGCCCCTCCCCGACGCGGAAGCTGCGAAGACGGCACAGGTGGCGGCGCAGCTGTGGGACGTGCTGGGCCGGGCCGCGTTCACGAGGACGGACGCCGTCGTGGCGGTCGGGGGCGGCTCCGTGACCGACCTCGGCGGATTCGTTGCCGCCACCTGGCGCTGCTGGGCATGGTCGACGCGGCGGTGGGCGGTAAGACCGGGATCAACACGACCGAGGGCAAGAACCTCGTCGGGTCGTTCCACCCGCCGGCCGGCGTCCTGGTCGACCTTGAAGCGCTCACGACCCTGCCGCGCGCTGACCTGGCGGCGGGGATGGCTGAGGTGGTCAAGGGGGGTTTCATCCGTGACACCGGCATCCTCGACCTGGTGAGCCGCGAGCCGGAGGCTGCTCTCGACGTCGCCCGCCCCGTGCTGCCTGAGTTGGTGCGCCGCAAAATCCAGGTGAAGGCCGACGTGGTGACCGAGGACCTCAAGGAGGCATCGCTGCGGGAGATCCTGAATTATGGTCACACCTTCGCCCACGCGATCGAGCAGGTCGAGGGCTACACCTGGCGGCACGGCGACGCCGTCGCGGTGGGCATGGTGTACGCCGCGGAGCTGGCTCGCCTCGCCGGTCGCCTCGCCGCTGACGACGTGCGGGTGCACCGTGAGGTTATCGGCGGTCTGGGCCTGCCCACCGGCTACGTCTCGGGTCGCTGGGATGCGCTGCTGCACGCCATGACGCGCGACAAGAAGACCCGCGGCGCGACCCTGCGGTTCGTCGTGCTGGATGGGATCGGCCACCCAGGCCGTCTGGAGGGTCCGGACGAGGCCTTGTTGCGAGCCGCCTACGACGCCGTGAGCTGATGACGCCGTGAGCTGATCGGTGTCCTGAGCGCGCGGGACGGTCCTGGGTCAGGGACGCTTGATATCGGTGTAGATGGGCACCCCGAACACGTCGGTACGGACCTCGCCAACGCGCTCGCTGCGGCTGACCGTCGCGTTCAGGTTCCACAGCGGGATCTCCGGCAGCTCCGACAGCACGCTGCGCTCGGCGTCCTGATAGGCCGCGTTGCGGGCCTCCGGGTTCGTGGCCGCAGAGGCCGTCGCGAGGTGGGCCTGGGTCGCCCCTCCGGCGTACCCGCTCGGGTTGCGTGAGGACCCCGCCATGAACCGGGGAGCCAGGAAACCATCCAGCTCAGGGCGGTCCATCACCCAGGTGAACAGCACAGGCGTCGTGACCGTGCGCGTCGCGACCGCGCGTTCCAGCGCGGACTGGCTCGGGTACGGAAGGCCGGTGCACCCCAGAGACAGGGTGTGGGTGACCGCCGCGCAGAGGGCCTCCACCGTCGGGCCACCGCCACCGTCGACCCCGTAGGCGATCACGAGCGGCGGGGGAGTCTTCACCAGCCGTCCCATCTGCGCCAAGGCAGCGTCGGGATCGTAGGCGCACGCCGCGCCGCACAGGTCAGGCGCGTAGCCCGCCACGACCGGCGCGGCCAGGTCGCCAGCCGGCGCGCGCGTCCCCGCGAACAGGTTGTCGGCGAGCGCCTTCCGGTCGATGGAACGCGAGACGGCCAGGCGCAGGTGCCGGGCGTCGGCGGTGGCCCATTGCGGACGGTACATCGGGAACACGAGCGTCTGTTCCCTGCCCACCGGCTGATTCGCTCCGCGGAATCCCAAGTCCGCTCGATAGCGCCCCAGGTCGGAGATGGGGACGTCGTCGAGCACGTCGAGTCGGCCGGAGCGCAGCAGCGGGTACGTCATGGAGGGGTCGGCGAAGAACCGGAACGTCAGGCCCGCGTTGCGGGCCACGTCCCCTCCGGAGTAGGAGGCGTTCGGGATGAGGCGCACCTCCTTGTGGGCCACCCATCCGCCGGGCGCGAGCTGGTAGGGCCCGTTGCCGACGGGCGCGACCGCGTAGCGCGCCGGGTCAGCCAGCGTGACCTTCGGCAGCGGCACGTAGGGGAGCCGCGCCAACTGGTCGGGGAACGACGGGTCGGGTCTCACCAGCCGGATCGTGAACGTCAGGTCGTCGACGACGTTCAGGCCCGCCATCGTCGTCGGGATGACCCCGTCGCTCCGAGGCGCGATCGGCGACGGGAGCGCAGGTGCGGTCGTGGGGGACGGCGGGGCGGTCGCGCGGCCCGACGCTGGCGGTGAAGCGGACGCGGAGCCTGTGCCGGCTGTGCGGGACGCCGACGGCGTTGCCCTCGCGGCCGGCGGCAGCGGCGCGGGGATGGGCTCCGGCAGGCCACGCACCGAGGCGTATCCGACGATCGGGGCGTACGCATCGGCGTGCAGCTGTCGACGGGAGGGCGCGGCCGCCCAGTTCCAGGCGTTGACGAAGGAGCGTGCGGTCACCGGTTCCCCGTTGCCGAATACCCATCCCTTGCGCAGCTTGACCCGGTAGAACACATCTCCGATGTTCTCCACGCCCTCGGCGGCCTCGTCGGTCAACTTGCCTTTCGCGTCGTACCGGACGAGGCCGCGGAACAACAGGCTCGCGACGCGCTCACCGCTGCTGTCGCTGATGTCCGCAGGCAGCAGATGTTGGGCCGGCTCGACGGCGTTGGTCACGATCGGTGCCCGCTCCGCGGAGGTGGTCGCGCTGCTCGACGGTGGCACCGGGGCGGGCTCGCTCGAGCAGCCCGCGATCATGACTACCGCGCAGAGCGTCGTGACCGCCGCGCTGGCCCGCGTCGCCCCGAAGATGGCAGGGGCGGGACGGGCGCGCATCAGGATCCTCTCCGTCGGGATATCCGTCCCAGCCTGTCACGCCGCCACGCCGCCACGCCGCCACGCCGCCACGCCGCACGCCGCACGGCGTGCGGCGTGCCCGGAGCGGGCCGTCCGCCCGTAGACTGAGCGGCGATCACGCGAGACGAGGAGAAACGACGCACCGTGGCAACGACGAATGACCTGAAGAACGGCTTGGTCCTCAACATCGACGGCCAGCTGTGGAGCGTTGTGGAATTTCAGCACGTGAAGCCCGGCAAGGGTGGCGCGTTCGTGCGCACGAAGCTCAAGAACGTGCTCACCGGCAAGGTGCTCGACCGGACGTTCAACGCGGGCACGAAGGTCGAGACGAGCAACGTCGACCGCTCCACGATGCAGTATCTGTACAAAGACGATGACGACTTCGTCTTCATGGATGGCAAGACCTACGACCAGATCCATGTGTCGTCGACGGTCGTCGGGGACGCTGCGAAATATCTCCTCGAGAACCAGGACGCCATCGTCGCCACCCACGACGGCAATCCACTCTTCGTAGAACTGCCCGCCTCCGTCGAGCTGGTGATCACGTTCACGGAGCCCGGTCTGCAGGGCGATCGCTCCACCGGCGGCACGAAACCCGCCACGCTGGAGACCGGCGCCCTGATCCAGGTGCCTCTCTTCCTGGATTCCGGTACGAAGGTCAAGGTGGACACGCGCGACGGCAGCTACCTGGGCCGCGTCAACTGATGGCGGCCCGGGATTCCGGCCGCGGCCCGCTCACCGGCTCCCGGACCAAGGCGCGCCGCGCCGCGCTCGATCTGCTGTACGAGGCCGAACAACGCGGTCTCAACGCCGCGGACCTCCTCGCGGATCGATTGGCTCGTCCGGTGAGCGAAGTCCCCACGCGCCCGTACACGACGCGGCTCGTCGAAGGCGCGGTGGCGCGCTGGTCGGCGATCAACGAGGTGCTCGGAACGTACAGCCAGGGCTGGGCCCTGGAGCGGATGCCCGCCGTCGACCGCGCCATCCTGCGCCTCGGTGCGTGGGAGATCCTCTTCAACGACGACGTCCCGGATGGTGTCGCCGTGTCTGAGGCCGTCGAGCTCGCGAAGGCCTTGTCGACCGACGACTCGCCGTCTTTCGTCGCGGGCCTGCTGTCGCGGGTAGCTGAGGTCAAACCGTCTCTCGATCTCGACTGAGCCGCCGCGGGGCCGGAACGGGCGCGGTTGTCAGGAACGGACGCGCTGTTCCAGGTAGTAGCGGAGCAGACCCTGCGTCGAGGAGTCTTGCCGGTTCAACGCCGAGAGGTCGCCGCCGACGGCCGGGGTCAGCTCTTTGGCCAGTTGCTTGCCAAGTTCGACGCCCCACTGGTCGAAGCTGTCGATGCCCCACACGATGCCTTGCACGAACGTGATGTGCTCGTACAGGGCGATCAGCTGACCGAGGACGCTCGCGGTGAGCGCCGGGGCCATGATCGACGTGGTCGGCCGGTTCCCCGCGAAGACCCGCGCCGGGACGATCGCCTCCATGGTGCCGTCTGCGCGTACCTCCTCGGCCGTCTTGCCGAACGCCAACGCTGCGGTCTGGGCGAAGAAGTTCGCCAGGAACAGTTCGTGGACGTCGACGGCCTGGCCGTCCTCATCGCGGTCCTCCAGCGGGTGGGCCGGGTTGGCCATGGCGATGAAGTCCGCCGGAATCAGCAGGGTGCCCTGATGAATGAGCTGGTAGAACGCGTGCTGCCCGTTGGTGCCCGGTTCGCCCCAGAAGATCTCGCCGGTGGCGCACGTCACCGGCGTACCGTCCCAGCGCACCGACTTGCCGTTGGACTCCATGGTGAGCTGTTGCAGGTAGGCGGCGAAGCGGTGCAGGTGTTGCGCGTACGGGAGGACCGCGTGCGAGGCGGCACCGAAGAAGTTGACGTACCAGACGTTGAGAAGCCCCATCAGGACGGGCACGTTGTCCGCGAACGGGGTGCGGCGGAAGTGTTCGTCGATCGCGTGGAACCCGGCGAGGAAGTCCTCGAATCCCTCCGGGCCGATGGCCACCGCGAGCGAGGTGCCGACGGCCGAGTCGACGGAGTAACGCCCACCCACCCAGTCCCAGAAGCCGAATGCGTTGGCGGGGTCGATCCCGAACGCCGCCACCTTGTCCAGGGCCGTCGACACCGCCACGAAGTGCTTGGCGACCGCCGCCTGCCGCGCCTGCGCGGTGTCCTCGATCGCGCCCGCCGCGACGAGGCCGTCGAGCAGCCAGGCCCGCACCAGCCGGGCGTTCGTGATCGTCTCCAGGGTGGTGAACGTCTTGCTCGCGACGATCACGAGCGTGGTCTCCGGGTCGAGGCCCGCCGTCGTGGTCGCAGCGTCGGCCGGGTCGATGTTCGAGATGAACCGGCAGTCCAGGCCCTCTTGGACGTAGGGGAGTAACGCCTCGTACGCCATGACCGGGCCGAGGTCCGAGCCGCCGATGCCGACGTTGAGCACGGTCTGGATGCGTCGGCCCGTCATCCCGGTCCACGCACCGGAGCGCACCGCGCGAGCGAAGTCGTACACCTTCGCGAGCACCTCGTGGACGTCGGCGTCCACGTCCTGCCCGTCCACCACGAGCTTCGTGCCTTTCGGCGCGCGTAGCGCTGTGTGCAGCACCGCGCGGTCCTCGGTGACGTTGATGCGCTCGCCGGTGAACAGCGCCTCCGTCCGCTCACCGAGACCGACTTCCTCGGCGAGCTGGACCAGCGCGGCGACGACGTCGTCGGTGATGAGGTTCTTCGACAGGTCGACGCGCAGTTCACCGGCGACCTTCGTGAACCGCTGCGCCCTTTCCGGATCGCCCGCGAATGCCTCGCGCAGGTTCAGATCGAGGCCATCCCGCAGCGACGTGAGCGTCGCCCAGGCCGGTGTGGTCGTCGGGTCGATGGGAGCGCGCATGGCGGGGACCTTTCGTCCGGCGGTGCGGGTCGGCGGTGCGGTCGTGCGGTCAGGGCGCCGTGGGCGGTACGGCGAGAGTACGGCGAGAGCCCGGGCACCTTCGTCCTGCCGGCAGCGTAGTCGCCCGGCGGGGCGCGTCGGGGCCCTCGCGGGGAGCTATCGCGAAGGCCGGGCTGGGTGATGCGCCAGAGGCCGGGGTGGTGCCGAAGAGGCCGCGGGCGGCGGTAGGCTCGGCCACGACCGACGTCCTTTAACCACCGTCCCGTGAGGCGGGGAAGGAGGTCCGCGCCGTGAGCCGGCCAGACCCGCACGAGTCACCAGCGACGTCACCGACCGATCACGAGGCTCCGCCCGACGCGCGGGTCGTCCTCGGCCCCGACGACATCGCCCGCGGTCTTCGCCGCATGGCCCACGAGGTGCTCGAGCACAATAAGGGGGGGCAAGACCTTGTCCTCCTCGGCATCCCGACCCGGGGGGCGCCCCTCGCGCGGCGCATGGCCAGGCTCATGCGGGACGTCGAGGGAGCCGAGATCCCTTGCGGGACCATCGACATCACGCTTTACCGCGACGACCTGCGCCGCAAACCCACGCGGGCGCTGGAGCCGACGCACATCCCGGCCTGCGGCGTCGACGACAAGGTGGTCGTCCTCGTGGACGACGTGCTCTACTCCGGCCGCACGGTCCGGGCCGCGCTCGACGCGCTCGTAGACATCGGCCGGCCCCGCGCGGTGCGGCTCGTGGTCCTCGTCGACCGCGGCCACCGCGAGCTGCCGATCCGCGCCGACCACGTGGGCAAGAACCTGCCCACCTCGTCATCCGAGCGCGTCGTCGTGCACATCGAGGAGCTCGACGGGATGGACGAGGTCCGGATCGCCGGAGGCGACCGCTGATGCACCTGCCCCACCTGCTCGGCATCGAGGGGCTCTCTCGCGACCAGATCGTCCAGCTCCTCGATACAGCTGAGGAGATGGTGAAGGTCCGTCAACGGGAGATGAAGAAGATCCCCGCGCTGCGGGGCGTGACGATCGTGAACGCGTTCTTCGAGGATTCGACGCGCACGAAGATGAGCTTCGACCTCGCGGCCAAGTCGCTGTCGGCGGACACGATGGCCTTCGCCTCCAAGGGGTCCTCGACCGCCAAGGGGGAGTCGCTGCGAGACACCGTGAGGACGATCGCGGCGCTCGGTGTCGACGGTTTCGTCATCCGGCACCACGCGTCCGGAGCGCCGAAGCTCGCCATGGAGTGGACTGGTCTGCCGGTGCTCAACGCGGGGGACGGCACCCACGAGCACCCCACGCAGGCTCTGCTCGACGCGTTCGCGATGCGGGCGGCGCTGGGGCCCCTGGAGGGCAAGCACGTCGCGATCGTCGGCGACCTGCTGCACAGCCGTGTCGTGCGTTCCAACCTGCTGTGCCTGCGCGCGCTGGACGTCCAGGTCACCCTGGTGGCGCCGCCGACCCTGATGCCGCCAGGCATCGAGTCGTGGGCGGCGCGTGACGGTTTCGCGATCACCTACGACCTTGACGAGGTCATCTCCAGGGTCGATTCGTTGATGATGCTGCGGGTCCAGCGAGAGCGCATGTTCGGCGCGTTCTTTCCCACAGAGTGCGAGTACACGCACGCGTACGGACTGACCCGCGAGCGCCTCGAGGTCCTGCAGGATCACACGGTGATCTGCCACCCCGGCCCGATGAACCGCGGCCTGGAGATCTCGCCGGAGGCGGCCGACCACGCCCGCTCGCTGATTCTCGAGCAGGTCAACGCCGGCGTCGCCGTGCGCATGGCTGCCCTTTATCACATCTTCTCCGGCGAAGGGAGCTCGGCGTGACCTGGTTCATCAAGGGGGCCGACCTGCTCGGGCAGGGTCGCACCGACATCGCGATCGCGAACGGCAGGATCGTCGCGGTGGGCAGCGACGCCGAGCAGCCGAAAGGCGCCGAGCTGATCGACGCGGACGGGCTGGTCGCCTTGCCCGGGCTGGTCGACATCCACACGCACCTGCGGGAGCCAGGTGGTGAGGACGCGGAGACGATCGAGTCCGGGTCGCAGTGCGCGGCGGCGGGCGGCTTCACCGCGGTGCTCGCGATGGCCAACACCGACCCGGTCACGGACACGGTGCAGAAAGCCGAGTGGATCTATGCGCGCGGGCAACTCTCGGCGTACGCCGACGTCTTCCCTGTGGGGGCCGTGACCAAGGGGCTGGAGGGCAAGGAACTCGCCGAGCTGGGGCTGATGGCCCGTTCCAAGGCGAAGGTGCGTTTCTTCTCCGACGACGGCCGGTGCGTTGACAACGCGAAGGTGATGCGGCGGGCGTTGGACTATGTCAAGGCGTTCGACGGGGTTATCGCGCAGCACGCGCAGGACCCGTACCTCGCGCCGCACCCCGGCGCCTGCTGCCACGAGGGCGAGCTGTCCGGCCGCCTCGGCCTGATGGGCTGGCCGGGGGTCGCCGAGGACGTCATCGTCGCTCGCGACGTGATGCTCGCCCGCATGACCGGCTCGCGCTTGCACGTCTGCCACGTCAGCACGGCCGGTTCGGTGGACGTGATCCGCTGGGCCAAGTCCCTGGGCGTCCCGGTGACCGCGGAGGCCACGCCGCACCACCTGTTGCTGACCACCGACCTGGTCGCGACCTACGACTCGGTCTATAAAGTCAACCCGCCGCTACGCCCCGCCGAGGACGTCGAAGCGCTGCGGGCCGCCGTGGCCGACGGGACGATCGACGCGGTCGCGACCGACCACGCCCCGCACCCCGCGCACGCCAAACAGCACGACTTCCCGCTCGCGGCGTTCGGGATGCTCGGCCTGGAGACCGCGGTCCCGATCATCAGCGATGTGATGGTTCGCTCCGGGCTGATGAGCTGGGCTGACGTTGCGCTAGCGATGAGCGCGCGGCCCGCGCGGATCGCTCGTCTGGAGGGCCACGGGCGATCGGTCGCGGTCGGCGAGCCGGCTAATATCGTGTTGATCGACCCGGAGGCCGAGGTCGTCGTGGACGCCTCTGTGACGCACTCACGCTCGCGCAACAACCCCTACGACGGGCGAACTTTCCGGGGGCGCGTGATGACGACGCTTCTGCGGGGCGTGCCGACCGTGCTGGAGGGACGTCTGCAGTGAACGCCTTCCCCGTGAACGAGTCCTGCAACGAAATCCGAAACGAGTCCCGAAGCACGTTGCGCAACGAGTCCCGCAGCAAGGATTCCGCGCCCCTGCTGAGCCCGCGGGAGCCGGCCGTGCTCGTGGCGGAGGACGGCCGGGTGTTCCGCGGCCGTGCGTACGGTGCCGTGGGCCAGACCCTGGGGGAAGTGGTCTTCGCGACGGGGATGACGGGCTACCAGGAGACCCTCACCGACCCCAGCTACCACCGGCAGATCGTCGTGATGACCGCGCCGCACGTCGGCAACACGGGCATGAACGACGAGGACCCCGAGAGCCGGCGCATCTGGGTGGCCGGTTTCGTCGTCCGTGACCCCGCGCTGCGGCCCAGCAACTGGAGGTCCCGGCGCGCGTTGGAGTCGGACTTGCGCGACGCCGGAGTGGTCGGCATCTGCGAGATCGACACCCGGGCCCTGACGCGGCACATCCGAGAAGGCGGCGCCATGCGCGCCGGGATCTTCTCCGGGGAGCTCGCGCACGGCAGCGACACAGCGTTGCTCGCGCAGGTCCTGGACTCGCCGCAGATGGCAGGCGCAGGGTGGCGATCGACTTGGGCATCAAGGCGATGACGCCGGTCCTGATGGCGCAACGCGGCATCGAGGTGCACGTGCTGCCGGCCACCGCGACGTTCGAGGACGTCTTGGCCGTGCCGGGCGTCCTACGGGAGCGCGGCCCGGACGGCGTGTTCTTCAGTAACGGCCCCGGCGACCCAGCCACCGCCCAAGCTCAAGTGGCGCTCCTGCGGCAGGTGCTCGCCGCACGGATCCCGTTCTTCGGGATCTGCTTCGGCCACCAACTGCTGGGGCGGGCGCTCGGGCTGGGTACGTACAAGCTGGCCTACGGGCACCGGGGAATCAACCAGCCGGTGCTCGACCGGGCCACCGGAACGGTGGAGATCACCGCGCACAACCACGGCTTCGCCATCGCCTGGCCCGGCCCGATCTCCGGCGACCCGGTCGTGGCGCCGAGCGATGCGGGGCAGTGCACCGACCTCGGGCGGGTCCGGGTCAGCCACGTCTGTCTCAACGACGACGTCGTGGAAGGACTGGAATGCCTGGACTTGCCGGCGTTCTCGGTCCAGTACCACCCTGAGGCCGCCGCGGGCCCACACGACGCGGTCCACCTCTTTGACCGCTACCTCGCCCTGATCGAGGGGACCTACTGCCCCGCGGGAGCCAGCTGATGCCCAAACGCGACGACATCCGTTGTGTGCTCGTCATCGGGTCCGGCCCGATCGTCATCGGGCAGGCCGCGGAGTTCGACTATTCCGGCACGCAGGCCTGCCGGGTGTTACGCGCTGAGGGCGTGAGGGTGGTGCTGGTTAACTCCAACCCCGCGACGATCATGACCGATCCTGAGGTGGCCGACGCGACGTACGTCGAACCGATCACCCCCGAGGTCATCGAGTCGATTATCGTCAAGGAGAAGCCCGACGCCGTGCTCGCCACTCTCGGCGGGCAGACCGCGCTCAACGCGGCGATGATCCTGCACGAGCGGGGCATCCTGGAGCGTTATGGCTGCCCGCTCATCGGCGCCAACGTGGACGCGATCCAGCTCGGCGAGGACCGCGCGAAGTTCAAGGGCGTGGTCGAGCGGTGCGGCGCGCAGAGCGCCCGCAGCTTCATCTGCCAATCCATGGAGGAGGTGTGGGCGGCCGCCGAGGAGCTCGGCTATCCGCTCGTGGTCCGGCCGTCGTTCACGATGGGCGGACTAGGCTCCGGGTTCGCCTACACGCCGGAAGACCTCGAGCGGATCGCCGGCGCCGGACTCCATGACTCCCCGGTCACGGAGGTACTCCTGGAGGAGTCGATCCTCGGCTGGAAAGAGTACGAGCTGGAGGTCATGCGCGACCACGCCGACAACGTCGTCGTCGTCTGTTCCATCGAGAACCTCGATCCGATGGGCGTGCACACCGGGGACTCGATCACAGTCGCCCCCGCCCTCACGTTGACCGACCGCGAGTACCAGGACCTGCGCGACATCGGCATCGCGATCATCCGCGAGGTCGGCGTCGACACCGGCGGCTGCAACATCCAGGTCGCCGTCAACCCGGCCGACGGACGGGTCATCGTCATCGAGATGAACCCGCGCGTGTCCCGCAGCTCCGCCCTGGCGTCCAAGGCCACCGGCTTTCCCATCGCGAAGATCGCCGCGAAGATGGCCATCGGGTACACGCTCGACGAGGTCCCCAACGACATCACCCAGCAGACGCCGGCGAGCTTCGAACCGACGCTGGACTACGTCGTCGTCAAGGCGCCGCGGTTCAACTTCGAGAAGTTTCCCGACGCCGACGCCACGCTGACCACCACGATGAAGTCGGTCGGTGAGGCGATGGCGATCGGACGCAACTTCACCGAGGCCCTGCAGAAGGCGCTGCGCAGCCTGGAATGCAAGAACAGCTCCTTCCACTGGCGCGGGCCCCGCCCCGACGTGGACGCGGCCCAGGCATACCTGACGGCCTCCCGCATCCCGACCGACGGGCGCATCATCGCCGTTCAGCAAGCGCTGCGCGGCGGCGTGCCCGTGGCGGACGTGCATGCGGCGACCGGCATCGACCCCTGGTTCCTGGACCAGATCCAGCTACTCAACGAGATCGCCGACGACATCCGGTCGTCGGGTCGCAGCCTGCGCCATCTCGACCCGGACACGCTGCGTGCGGCGAAGCGGCACGGGTTTTCCGACGCCCAGATCGGCGAGCTCGTCGGGCTCGGGGAGGCGGTCGTGCGCGGGGTACGCCAAGCCCTCGACATCCGGCCTGTCTACAAGACGGTGGATACGTGCGCGGCGGAGTTCGCCGCGGACACTCCGTACCACTACTCCACGTACGACGAAGAGACCGAGGTGGCGCCCCGGCAACGGCCCGCCGTCATCATCCTCGGCTCCGGACCGAACCGGATCGGCCAGGGCATCGAGTTCGACTACAGCTGCGTCCATGCCAGCTTTGCGCTACGCGACGCGGGCTACGACACGATCATGGTCAACTGCAACCCTGAAACCGTGTCGACCGATTACGACACGTCCTCCCGGCTGTACTTCGAGCCGCTCACGCTCGAAGACGTCCTCGAAGTGGTGGACGCGGAGCGCATCGCCGGTCCGATCGCCGGGGTCATCGTGCAGCTCGGCGGCCAGACCCCGCTCGGGCTCGCTCAGGCCCTCAAGGACGAGGGCGTCCCGATCGTGGGAACGTCGCCGGAGTCGATCGATCTGGCCGAGGATCGCGGCCACTTCGGGCGTGTGCTCGCCGAAGCGGGACTGCCGGCGCCGCGGCACGGCACGGCGTTCTCCGCCGACGAGGCGGTGCGGATCGCCCGGGACATCGGCTATCCGGTCCTCGTGCGCCCGAGCTACGTCCTGGGCGGCGCGGGGATGCAGATCGTGTACGACGATGCCACGCTGACCAGCTACGTCGACCGGGCGACCGAGGCCTCCGGCGAGCACCCCGTGCTGGTGGACCGATTCCTGGATGACGCTGTCGAGATCGACGTGGACGTCCTGTTCGACGGCGAGGACATCTTCGTCGGCGGGATCATGGAGCACATCGAGGAGGCCGGCATTCACTCCGGCGACTCCGCCTGCGTGCTGCCGCCCGTCACCCTCGGCCCGCGGGAGCTTCGCCGGGTGCGAGAGTCCAGCTTCGCGCTCGCCGAAGGGCTCGGGGTCCGCGGACTGATGAACGTGCAATTCGCGCTGGCCCAGGACGTGCTCTACGTCCTGGAGGCCAACCCCCGCGCCTCCCGGACGGTCCCGTTCGTCGCCAAGGCGACCGGGGTGCCGCTGGCGAAGGCCGCGGCCCGGGTGATGCTGGGCGCGAGCATCGCGCAGCTGCGCGGCGAGGGGCTGCTGCCGCCGGCCGGCGACGGCGGCACGATGCCGCTGGATGCGCCGGTCTCGGTGAAAGAGGCGATCCTGCCGTTCAAGCGGTTCCGGACCGCCCAGGGCAGCGTCGTCGACTCGGTGCTCGGACCGGAGATGCGCTCCACCGGCGAGGTCATGGGTATCGACGCCAGTTTCGGAGCGGCGTTCGCCAAGACGCAGATGGGCGCCCTGTGGGGCCTGCCGACCACCGGGCGGATCTTCGTGTCTGTGGCCAACCGGGACAAGCGGGCGATGATCTTCCCGCTTAAACGGCTCGCCGATCTGGGGTTCGAGCTGCTGTCCACGCTGGGCACCGCGGACGTGTTGCGCCGCAACGGCGTCCCGGCCACCGTCGTGCGCAAATACAGCGAAGGCCGCGGCCCCGGCGGCGAGCCGACGATCGTCGATCAGATCCTCGCTGGAGACATCGATATGGTCGTGAACACCCCCGAAGGCAGCGACGCCCGCAAGGATGGGTACGCGATCCGGACGGCCACCACGAGCATGGATCGGCCGATCATCACGACCGTGCAGCAGTTGGGGGCCGCCGTGCAGGGGATCGAGTCGATTCGCAGCGGCCCTGTGACGGTGCGTTCGTTGCAGGAGCACGCACATGACCTGGACCTGGGGGCCGGCGCCGCACAGGCGCTGCCCGTTCGACACAGGGAGGACCGATGAGTGAGCTGACCGCGCAGCCTGGGCCCGCGGAGCGCGCCCGAGCCGCGGGCGTCGCGCAGCAGAACGCCCGCCTTGTGGAAGTCCACTCGGAGGGGGTTTATCGCCGGATGGTCTTCGAGGTCAACGAGATCGCAGAACTGGCCCGGCCCGGACAGTTCGTCTCCCTCACCGTCGGCGGGGATTTGTCGGCCGCGCTGCTGCGCCGTGCGTTCTCCATCTACCGGGCGCAGCCCCCGATCGGCCCCGGGCCCGGCCGGATCGAGCTGATCGTCGCCGCCTACGGGGAGGGGACCCGGTGGCTGACCTCGCGCGGCCCCGGCGAGGTCCTCGACATGGTCGGCCCCCTCGGTCGGCCGTTCCCGCTGCCGACCCAGCCCGTCCCGTGCGTCCTCGTCGGGGGCGGGTACGGCAGCGCGCCTCTGTTCTGGTTGACCGCAGCGCTCCGTGAGCGCGGATGCGCGGTGTCTCTCGTCCTGGGCGCCGGCAGCAGAGATCGGCTCTTCGGGGTCCTTGAGGCGCAACGTCTCGTGGACCACGTGTCGGTCACTACGGACGACGGCTCCCTCGGCATGACGGGGCTGGTCTCCGACGCGTTGCCCGGTGCGATCCAGCAGATCGAGGCCGGGGTGGTCTACGCCTGCGGACCGATGCCGATGCTGCGCGCCGTGCAGGAGGTCGCGCAGGCCCAGGGCGTGGTGTCCCAGCTCGCCGTGGAGGAGTCGATGGCCTGCGGCATCGGCGTCTGCATGACATGCGTCGTGCCGGTGGTCGGCCGCGACGGGGTCACCCGGATGGTCCGCTCCTGCGTGGAAGGTCCCGTCTTCCGCGGCGACCGGATTCGGTGGGACGCCATCGAGGACGGACGGTGCTCGGTGCCCCCGGACGCGCTGGGCGCCCTCGTCTCGGAGGAGCAACCATGAGTCCGCCCCCGAGCACACCTCGGAAGCCGCCCCGCAAGACGCCTCGGAACCCGCCCCGGCCCGGCGCCCGCGCCCGGGCGGTGGGAGATGACCGAGATCACCGCACAGGCGGAGAGCGCCGCACTGACGGAGAGCATCGCGAAGACCGAGGTCACCGCGGCGAACACGAGCAGCACGATGATCTCGACGCGCTCGCCGAAGCTGCGGGCGTGGAGCGCCTGAGCGGGCCGGTCGCCTCCGAATCGGACGTCGCCGCGTCGGTGACGTCTGTCACCGACGCGGCGCACGACGTGGGATCCCGCGAGGAGTCCATGCCCGACATCACGCCCGACATCACGCCCGACATCACCCCCGAGGTCACGCCGGACATCACGCCAGGCGCGGACGTTCCGTACGATCAGGAGGCCGGTACCCCCGGCGCTGGCGAGGCGGATCCCCCCGATGAAGCCCCGGCCCAGGTCGCCGACAGCCCGCAGCAGAGCGTCCCACGAAGGACCACTTCGTACGTGGTCGACGGGCGCGACATCGACATGAGCGTCGACCTCGGTTCTGACATGTCCCTGCCCAACCCCGTCATGACCGCTTCAGGCTGCGCGGCGAACGGACGGGAGCTGCACCGATTCTTCGACGTCGCAGAGCTCGGCGCGTTCGTGACGAAGACCGTGATGCTCAACCCGCGTTCCGGGCGCGGGACGCCGCGCATGGCGGAAACCGCGAGCGGCATGCTCAACTCGATCGGCCTGCAGGGTCCCGGCATCGAGGCATTCGTCACGGAGGATCTGCCCTGGCTGAAGTCGGTGGGCGCGCGGGTGCTCGTGTCGATCGCGGGCACCGAGCCGCGCGAGTTCGCCGACGTCACACGCGTCTTACGCAACAGCGAGGCCTTCGACGCGGTGGTGGGGATCGAGGTGAACATCTCCTGCCCCAACGTGGCCAATCGGGGCCTGGTCTACGCGTGCGACGTCACCTCGACGACGCAGGTGCTCAAAGAGGTCCGCACTGAGCTGCCGCCGGACATCCCGGCGTTCGCCAAGCTCAGCCCCGACGTGACCGACATCGTGATGATCGCCCGCGCCGCGCTGGCGGCGGGTGCGAGCGGCCTGACGATGATCAACACGCTGCTCGGGATGCAGATCGACACGGACCGGCTGGCCCCCACGCTGGGAGGGATCACGGGTGGGCTGTCCGGCCCCGCGATACACCCGATCGCCGTACGTGCCGTGTATCAGGTGCACGCCGCGATGCGCTCGGGGCGGATCCCGGCGGCCCCGATCATCGGGGTCGGCGGGGTCTCTTCCGGGTTGGACGCGCTCCAACTCATCGCGGCCGGAGCCTGTGCGGTGCAGGTCGGGACGGCCATCTTCCACGACCCCCACGCTCCCGCGCGGGTGCTCGGCGAGCTCGCGGAGGCGGTCGGTCGACGCGACACCCCACGAGCCCTTCGGGGCGCGGCTGCGCGTCGCGATGGACTCCGCCGGACCGCTGTGCGCCGGCATCGACCCGCACCCTGGGCTCCTCGACGCGTGGGGCCTGCCCGACAGCCCTGCAGGGTTGGAGTCGTTCGCGCAGCGGTGCGTCGAGGCGTTCGCCGGTGTTGTGGCCTGCGTGAAGCCGCAGTCGGCGTTCTTTGAACGGCACGGGGCGGCGGGCCTCGCGGTGCTGGAGCGGACGCTCACCGCCCTGCGAGCAGCCGGCACCCTGTCCATCCTCGACGTGAAACGTGGCGACATCGGTTCGACGATGGACGCGTACGCTCACGCGTACCTCGCCGACGGGGCCCCGCTCGCCGCGGACGCGATCACGGTGAGCCCCTACCTGGGGTACGGGTCTCTGCGGCCCGCGCTCGACCTGGCCCGCCAGAGCGGACGGGGGGTGTTCGTGCTTGCGCTGACCTCGAACCCGCAGGGAGCGACCGTGCAGCACGCGACCGTTCCCGGGGGTGCGGGATCGGTCGCCGCGTCGATGGTGGCGGGCGTGACGTCGGACAACGAGCAGGCCGTCGCGCAGGGCCGGCTGGGTAGCGTCGGGATGGTCGTGGGCGCCACCGTCGGCGATGCCGTAGCGCGGCTCGGCCTAGATCTGGCCGCGGCCAACGCGCCGCTGCTGGCCCCGGGGATCGGCGCGCAGGGCGCGACAGGGGCGGACGTCGTGGCCGTTTTCGGCGCGGCGCGGAGGAACGTGCTGGCTGCATCCAGCCGCGAGATTCTCTCTACCGGACCAGAAATCGACGCCTTGAGGAGGGCCGCTCAGCGCACCGCGACGCAGTTCGCCGACATGTGGGAGGGGTCGTGACCCGAGTGGAGCGGGTGGGCGATGGCGGGGACGACGCGGTTCACGCCGAGCTCAACGCCATCAGAGCGAGCATCGACAACTTCGACGCCGCGCTGGTCCACCTCCTGGCGGAGCGCTTCAAGTGCACCCAACGCGTGGGACGACTCAAAGCCGAACACGGCTTGCCACCAGCGGATCCGCAGCGGGAAGCGGAGCAGATCGCCCGTCTGCGCACCCTCGCCGAAGAAGTGCACCTCGACCCCGCGTTTGCCGAGAAGCTTCTCGGCTTCATCATCGATGAGGTGATCCGGCACCATCGCGCGATCGCCGAGCGCAGCTCCCGCTGAGCAGGAGACCGCCGGACGAACGTCGCGGAGGCCGCGCCGTGCCAACGTTGCACGTGACGGGCCGTTTCGCTAGGTTCTACCCGAGGTCGGCGCCAAGTGTCGCCGGTCGGGGGCCTCACGTGAGCGCCCCCTGCCACCTGACGTTCCGGGCCGACCCTGACGCATCCAGCAGCACGTCGAGGAGAAACCGTGGCCCTACCCCAGCTGACACCCGAGCAGCGCGCGGAAGCACTCGAGAAGGCCGCGGCGGCGCGGCGAGAGAGGGCGGCCGTCAAGAACCGTCTCAAGAACTCGCAGGGCTCACTCGCCGACGTGGTCAAGGAAGGCAAGAGCAACGACGTCGTCGGCAAGATGAAGGTTTCCTCCCTCCTGGAGTCGATGCCTGGTGTCGGGCGAGTACGCGCCCGTCAGATCATGGAGGAGATCGGCATCTCTGAGACGCGGCGTGTCCGCGGCCTCGGCGCGAACCAGATTGCGGCACTCCTTGAGCGTTTCAGCAAGAAGGCCTGACGCTCCACTATGCCGACGGGCCATGACCCAGACGCCACTCGGCGCGCCTCGGCACGGTTGATCGTCCTCGTCGGTCCCACCGCTGTCGGCAAAGGCGCCGTCTCAGCGTGGGTCCTCGAGCATGATCCACGCGTCTGGATGTCCGTCTCCGCGACGACCCGTCCCGCCCGGCCGGGAGAGGCTGACGGTGCGGACTACATCTTCCTCGATGAGTCCGAATTTGACGCGATGGTGCAGGGCGGCGACTTGTTGGAGTGGGCCGAGGTCCACGGAAGGGCGCGGTACGGGACTCCGCGTCGGCCCGTTGAAGAGGCGCTCGGCCAGGGACACCCCGTCCTGCTGGAGATCGACGTCCAGGGCGCGCGGCAGCTGCGCGAGACGACTCCCGAGGCACGGTTCGTCTTTCTCGCCCCGCCGAGCTGGGATGAGCTTGTCCGTCGGCTCGTGGGTCGTGGGACCGAGAGGGAGGCCGAGCGCGAAGCGCGATTGGCCACCGCCCGCGTGGAATTGGAGGCGGCAGAGGAGTTCGACGTGATCATCGTCAACGACGACGTCGAGCGGGCTGGCGCTGAACTCGTACACTGGATCTGGGAAGGCCGCACCGGCGATGAGAACATCCGGGCCGCGACCGCCCATTCTTACGCGGGACGACACCGCGACGGCAAGAACCCCGAGGAAACGAGAGAGCGCCTGTGTCCGGCACCGTAGCCAACCCGATCGGCATCACCAACCCGCCCATCGACGACCTGCTGGTGGTCGCCGAGAGCAAATATGCGCTGGTGATCTACTCGGCCAAGCGGGCCCGGCAGATCAACGCGTACTACAGCCAGCTCTCCGAGGGACTCCTGGAGTACGTGGGCCCGCTCGTGGAGACTCAGGTGCATGAGAAGCCGCTGTCGGTGGCCCTGCGCGAGATCAACGGCCACCTGCTCACGTCGACGCCGCTCGAGGTGTGAGAGGGATCGGATCGAGGGCTCGCCGAACTGTTGCCCGCCGTGACATCTCCTGGCCCGAAGCCTTCTGACGCCCCACCGCTACGCGTCGTCCTCGGCGTGGGGGGCGGCATCGCTGCCTATAAGGCTTGCCTGCTGTCCCGTCTGTTTAGCGAGGGTGGCGCGGACGTCACCGTCGTGCCGACCGAGGCGGCTTTGCACTTCGTGGGCTCCGCCACCTGGGAGGCCCTCTCGGGTCATCCGGTGAGTACGAGCGTATGGGACGGGGTCGACGAGGTACGTCATGTGCGGGTCGGGCAGCGCGCCGAGCTGGTCGTGGTGGCCCCGGCCACGGCGGACCTTCTGGCCCGAGCCGCTCACGGCCTGGCCAACGACCTGCTCACCAACGTGTTGCTGACAGCGCGCTGCCCGGTCGTGATGGCCCCGGCCATGCACTCGGAGATGTGGCTGCATCCGGCGACGCAAGCCAACGTGGCGACGCTGCGCGCTCGCGGGGTCGTCGTGCTCGATCCCGCCGTCGGCCGCCTCACCGGCGTCGACACCGGGCCCGGTCGGCTTCCCGAGCCGGAGGACATCTACGCGGCCGCGATGGCGGTTCTCGACCACGAGGCGCCGGGGACGGGTGCTCTGACCGGACGGCGCATCGTGATCACGGCCGGCGGCACGCGCGAGGCGCTGGATCCCGTCCGGTACCTCGGCAACCGCAGCTCCGGGAAGCAGGGGTACGCGCTCGCGGCCGAAGCCGTTCGCCGCGGGGCGATCGTCGACCTGATCAGCGCGAACGTGTCTCTGCCGATGCCAGGTGAAGCGACCTCGGGCATCGGGGCGGGTCGGTTGAACCTGTTTCCCGTCGAGTCGGCGCTGGAGCTCCAAGCGGTCGTCGAGGACGCGTACCCGCGTTCGGATGCGATCGTGATGGCGGCGGCCGTGGCAGATTTCCGTCCCGCCAGCTACTTGGGTAGCAAGATCAAGAAGCGGCACGACGCGGGGCACGAGGACGACGTGCCCGTGATCGAGCTGGTGCGCACTCCGGATGTCCTCGCGGGCTTGGTGCGACGGCGGGGGGAGTCGGGTGCGGATCGGCCGGTGATCGTCGGGTTCGCCGCCGAGACCGGGGACGGCCAGGAGTCGTTGCTGGACTTGGCCCGCGCCAAGCTGGCGCGCAAGGGATGCGATCTGCTCGTAGCCAACCAGGTGGGACCGGACCTGGTGTTCGGCAGAGACACGACGACCGTGGCCGTTCTGGCGCCTGGTCGCCAGGCGCCGATCGCGGAGGTGAGCGGCACCAAGGCGGAGGCGGCCGCCGTCATCCTGGACGTGCTGGCAGACCTCATCTGAGGCGTGCGAGAGAGACGGGGGAGCGCCGACAGATGACTGATTCGCGCTGTCAGCGTGGCTGGTTGTCCCGCCGACTGCTGCCCGACGGCGACGAACCGGATCCACGCTTCTCCCTGGCCAACGAGCGCACGTTCTTGGCGTGGATCCGGACGTCGTTGGCGCTGGTCGGCGGCGCTATCGCGGTCGAGGCGTTCGCCGGTGGGGTGTTCACCGGCGGCAGCCGTACGGCCCTGTCGATCGCGTTGGCTGCCCTGGGGTTCGTGGCCTCCGCGTCGGCCGGGGTGCGGTGGTTGCGCGTGGAGCGGGCCATGCGCGTCCGTCAGCCGCTCCCGATCCCTGCGCTGATCCCCGTCCTCGCGGGCGGGGTCACCATCGTGGTGCTGCTCACCCTGGCGATCGTCTGGGCGAACGCTCGGTGAGCGAGCGTGATCCGGGACTGCAACCCGAGCGGACCACCCTGGCCTGGTTTCGCACGTCGCTGGCGAGCAGCGTGGTCTCGCTGCTCCTCCTGAGGGGGCTCGACCGCGCGGACTTCGAGCTGGCCGTCCTCGCCGTGGCCTCCTGGGCGCTCGCGACGGGTGCCTACCTGGCCGCGACTCTCACCCATCGGCGGCGTGTCCTGGGCGTGCGCGAGGAGCGGTATCCGCGCTCCGGCTGGGCGGTGCTGACCCTGTCGGCTTCGGTGATGGCGCTGGCGGCCGGGGCGGTTCACTTGGCACTGCGGGCGCCCTGACCCCAGGTGCGCGGGCGGAGTTTGCCGAGGCGGGAAGGGACAACGTCGCTGGTAGCATGTGATTCGCGCGTCGACCCGCGTCGGTGACCATGGCCGGACGCCGTACCGGCGCCGCTCGTCGTCGCACGAGCAGCCTGCCCCGTCGCTAGGAGTCCATGTGGCCCGCCTGTTCACGTCCGAGTCCGTCACCGAAGGTCACCCGGACAAGATCTGTGACCAGATTTCGGACGCAATACTGGACGCGATGCTCACCCAGGATCCCTACGCGCGGGTCGCGGTCGAGACGTTGGTCACCACGGGGCTGGTGCATGTGGCGGGCGAGGTGGACACGGTGGGCTACGTCGACATCCCTCGCCTGGTGCGCGACACGATTGTCGGGATCGGCTACGACAGTTCGGTCAAGGGCTTCGACGGCAGGACGTGCGGCGTCGAGATCTCGATCGGTCAGCAGAGCGCCGACATCGCCCAGGGCGTCGACACCGCGTACGAGAACCGCACGGGCGGAATCGACCCCCTCGACAAGCAGGGCGCGGGTGATCAGGGGCTCATGTTCGGGTACGCGTGTGACGACACGCCCGAGCTGATGCCGCTGCCGATCCATCTGGCTCACCGCCTTGCTGAGCGACTTACGGCCGTACGCAAGTCGGGGCAGATGGCCTACCTGCGCCCCGACGGCAAGACGCTGGTGACGATCGCCTACGACGCAGACCGACCGGTCACGCTGGACACCGTCGTGGTGTCCAGCCAGCACGCCTCGGATGTCTCCCTGGAAGCGCTGCTCGCCCCGGACGTGGAGCGCTACGTCATCGAGCCGGTCCTGCGGGACCTGCAGCACGCCGGCGTCACGCTGGACGTGTCCGACTACCGCACGCTGATCAACCCGACCGGCCGCTTCGAGATCGGCGGCCCGATGGGAGACGCGGGGTTGACCGGTCGCAAGATCATCGTCGACACCTACGGCGGGATGGCCCGCCACGGCGGCGGCGCCTTCTCCGGTAAGGATCCGAGCAAGGTAGACCGCTCTGCGGCGTACGCGACGCGCTGGGTCGCCAAGAACGTGGTGGCCGCCGGCCTGGCGCGGCGCTGCGAGGTGCAGGTGGCGTACGCAATCGGCAAGGCGCAGCCGGTCGGCCTGTACGTGGAGACGTTCGGCACCGAGAGCGTCCCGGCGGAGAAGATCCAGGGCGCGATCACCTCGGTGTTCGACCTGCGCCCCTCGGCGATCATCGAGGCGCTCGACCTTCTGCGGCCGATCTACCAGGCAACTGCCGCGTACGGGCACTTCGGTCGCACCCGCGTCGCGGGCCTGACCAACGCGTTCACGTGGGAGAAAACCGACAAGGTGGAGGACCTGCGCCGCGCCGTCGGCTGACGGGCGCCGGCCTGGCTTCCCTCGAGATCATCCGAGCGTCACGTACCCGAGCGCCGCGTACCCGAGCGCCGCGTACCCGAGCGCCGCGTGTCGGCCGGGTGCGGTAGAAGTACGGGCATGACGGCCGACCCCGACGACGCAGATGTTGCGCTGCCTGTCGCCGTCGTCGCGGTTGACGTCCCGTTGCCCCACCTGGACCGCGGCTTCGATTACGCGGTGCCTCCTGAGCTGGCTGACACCGCGGTGCCGGGGGTTCGCGTGAAGGTGCGGTTCGCCGGTCGCGACGTGAGTGGATACGTGCTGGCGCGGCGGGCTGTCCCGGTCCATGAGGGGCGGCTCACGCCCTTGCGTCGCGTCGTCAGCCCCGAGCCGGTCCTCACCCCCCGGCTCGCGGATCTGTGTCGCCGGGTCGCCGATGAACACGTGGGGACCCTCTCCGACGTGTTGCGACTGGCGATCCCCCCCCGCCACGCCCGCGCTGAACGTGCCTTGGACGCTGCCGCGGAGCGCGCGGCGGTTGCCGTCGCGGCGGAGGGGAGCGCAGGGGGACCGGTCGTCTCCGCGTCGGCCCGCGTTGCGGGGCAGGGTGCCCCGTACGGCGACGCCTGGAGGGGTTACCCGGCTGGTGACAGCTTCATTCGACGGCTCGCCGCGGGGGAGTCTCCGTCGGCGGCGTGGACCGCGTTGCCGTGCCGTGATGAGGCGCACGACTGGCCCACCGCGCTGGCGCAGGCCGCCGCGGCGACGCTGGCGAGCGGGCGCGGCGCGCTGCTGGTGGTGCCGGACGCTCGTGACCTGCGGCGCCTCGGTGCCGCGCTGACCGTCGTCGTGGGCTCCGACGCGCACGTGACGCTGTCTGCGGCCCAGGGCCCCCAGGCCCGCTACACGGCGTGGCTCAAGGTGCTGCGCGGCCAGGTGCGCTGCGTCGCGGGCACGCGCTCCGCCGCCTTCGCCCCGGTGGCCGGCCTGGGGCTGGTCGCCTGGTGGGACGACGGCGACGACGCGTACGAGGAGCCGCGGGCTCCGTACCCTCACTCCCGCGCCGTTCTGCGCGCTCACGCAGCCCTCGCGGGGGCCGCCGTGCTGGTCGGGGGGTTCGCGCGCACCGCGCACACCCAGCTGGCGCTCGAGGACGAACTGCTTCGAGAGGTGCTGCCTGAGGCTGCCTCGCGTCGGGGCCTCGCACCCCGCGTCCACGTGTCGGGGGAGGGCGCGGACGAGGATCGCGACGGCCCGGCCGCCCACGCGCACCTGCCAGCCGCCGCCTGGCGCGCGGCACACGATGGGCTCGCCGAGGGGCCGGTGCTCGTCCAGGTGCCCCGACGCGGCTACCTGCCGGGTGTGTCTTGTCGTACGTGTTTCCGGCCGGCCCGGTGCTCGGCGTGCGCGGGGCCGTTGGGACTGGAGGTTGCCGCCGGGCCACCGATCTGCCGACGGTGCGGCGTCTCAGCAGAGGCCTACGTGTGTCCTACCTGCGGCGACGCCCGTCTTCGCAGCCGCGTCGTGGGGGAGCGGCGCACCGCGGAGGAGCTCGGCAGGGCGTTCCCCGGGACGCTGGTCGTGACGTCGTCCGGAGAGAACGTCCGGGACGCGGTCGACGCCCGGCCGTCGCTGGTGATTGCGACCCCGGGGGCTGAACCGATGGCCGAAGGCGGGTACGCGGCCGTGCTGCTGCTCGACGCCTGGGCGAGCTTGGACCGCCCCGAACTCGACGCGGGAGAAGAAGCGCTACGGCGGTGGCTCGGCGCGGCAGCGCTCGCGCGGCCGAAGGCGCGCGTGGTGCTCGCCGGCGCCCCCGAGGGGGTGACGGTGCCGGCGGTCGAAGCATTGGTGCGGTGGGCACCGGAGTGGTTCGCCGCGCGGGAACTTGCGGAACGATCCGAGCTCGACCTGCCCCCGGCCGCCTGGACGGCGTCGCTGTGCGGTGCCCAGCAAGGACTGCAGTCCCTGCTGGACGCGACCACCCTGCCGGAGGGTGTCGAACGCCTCGGTCCGCTCCCGATTCCGGGGGGCGCAGACCTGCAGCTGCTGCTGCGCGCACCGCGCGCACGCGGCGGCCAAGTGGCGGCCACCCTCGCGGCTGCGAAGCGAATTCGTAGCGCCCGCAAGGCTATTGATCCGGTCATCATTCAGATCGGCACGGTGCGCGCGGGTCGCTGAGAACGCGTTCGGGGTTATCGTCAGGTGGACCGGACCGGTCGTTTTCGCCGATTGCGAGTTTCCGAGGAGCCGCCGTGGAGGGGAGCAACGCTGCCCTTTCGCGGTGGCCTTGGTGTTCGCCGTCCTTCACGTCACGTCGTCCCCGTCGGCCCTCGGGCAGGTGCTTGCGGCCCGAAGCATCCCCCTCGTCCTGCTGCTGCTGGTCGGCGGCGTCGTCGCCGACCGATTCCCCCGCTCGAAGGTGCTGATCTTCTCCCACCTGGGCTCCGCGTTGACCCAGGGCGCTGCCGCTTGCCTGGTGATCACGGGTCAGGCCGAGCTATGGCAGCTGATCGTCTTGGAGGCGTGCAACGGTGCGGTGACCGCGTTCACGATGCCCGCCATCCTCGGCGTTGTCCCTCAGCTGGTCGCGAGATCTCATCTGCAGCAGGCCAACGCGCTGCTGGGGTTTACCCGTGGCGGGCTGGCCGTCCTCGGCCCGACGTTGGCTGCGCTCCTCGTGGTGACCGTGGGTCCCGGCTGGGCTTTGCTGGCCGACGCGCTCACCTGGGTGGTCGCGGCGGCGTGCATCGTGCCCATCCGGCTGCCCGCCCCTGCCGCTCCGGAGGAGTCCCTGTCAATGCTGGCTCAGTTGCGTTCCGGCTGGGACGTATTCGTCGGCGCCACCTGGCTGTGGGTCGTCGTCGTCGCCTGCGGCATCCTCATGGCGATCCACGCGGGAGCGTGGAGCACTCTCGGGCCGGTGGCGGCGTTGCAGCTTGCGCACGTGGGGGAGCGCGGTTGGGGCCTGGCGCTGTCCGCAGAGGCAGTGGGTCTGCTGGTGTTCACGCTCGTCATGCTCCGCGCCCGGGTCGTCCATCCTTTGAGGTGGGGGATCCCGGCCATGATGCTGCTGGCGCTGCCGCTGTTCGCCCTCGGGGCCGGTGCGTCGCTCGGCGTGCTGGTCACGGCGGCCTTCTTGGCCGGCGCGGGCGTGCAGGTCTTCATGATCACGTGGCAGACGGCCATCCACGAGCATGTTCCGGAGCGGTACCTCTCGCGCGTCAGCGCGTACGATTCCATGGGCTCCTTCGTCGGGATCCCGATCGGGCAACTCGCGGTGGGGTCCCTGGCGGTCGGCGGACAGGTGCGAGGCGTGATCTGGTGGTCCGGATGGGCGTTCATCCTGGTGCTGGCCTGCACCCTCGCCGTCCCGGCGGTGCGCGCCTTGCGCCGGCCGGAGTTCGATGCCGGCCCGGGACCGGGCGCCCCGCAGCCTGAAGCCACGCCGCCGGACGTGTGCCTGCCCGGGGCGGACGATCCGGGCGAGCACCCCCGCAAACGTCGTCACGACGGCCGTCGGCCGGGCGAAACCGGCGGTCCAGCGCCGAACCCGCAGGCGCAGCGTCCCGGTCCGGCGCCAGAGCACGGCCGGCCGCGCGGCCGCGGCGGCGAGCACTCGCCGAGGACGTCGTAGACTGGGGGTGACCACGCTTCCCACCAGCGAAGGAACACTGTGGCCGTCAAGGACATCCGCCTCTTCGGCGACCCGGTGCTGCGCACCCCCGCGGAGCCCGTCGTCGACTTCGACAAAGAACTACGCCGGCTCGTGGCGGATCTCACCGACACGATGCGTGAGGCGCCCGGCGCCGG
>CAJDWP010000005.1_pt1 | contig 67324 bp, 61 predicted proteins | sample 7391631 | NCBI WGS metagenome assembly CAJDWP01 (sample SAMEA7055740, study PRJEB34461) | soil metagenome | biome: terrestrial ecosystem; feature: Peninsula; material: soil | place: Antarctica | collected 2016 | reverse complement strand
GCAGCGCGATGAAAACGGTATCGAGCCGATGGCCGAGATGGAGCTGGTGCGCCTCGCCATGCCGCGACGCGTGTTCACGCTCTCGCAGGTGTCGTACGCGGTGGACCGGATCGCATGGCTCTACACCAAGCGCCACCTCATCGGCGGCCTTCGCTGGGTCGAGGAACCGGACGTGTTGCGCTTCTTCTACGGCCGTCTCGAGCCGATCGGTCCCTGGCAGGAGCGCCTGGTGGAGGAGTTCCGCAAGGACTTCGGGGAGAGCTTGTGACCCTTGTACCATTGTGACCGACGAATGCTCGCCTTGCGGCGGTAGCCGGCCGGCCGCAGGCTCAGCCCTTCAGGAACTTATCCAGGCCCTTTGGGAGCTTGGCGGGGTCGAACGCCGCGGGGTCGAACGCCGCGGGGTCGAACGCCGCCGGGTCGAGGCTCACACCGGGCGTGGACCCTTCGTTCGCGCCGGTGCCGGTGCCGGCGCCGAGGGCCGTGCCCGGCGTGCTGAACGCCGCCTGGGCCGCCGTCTCCCGCGCGGCGGTGGCCTTGGCCGCCATCTCCTTCTCCTGCGCTGCCCGCTTGGCGGGGTTGCCGGATTTGCCGCGCTTCTTGATCTGCTTCTTGCGCACGCCCCCGCCGATGCCGGGCATGCCAGGGATCGTCCCGCCGCGTCGGAGCTGGCGCATCATCTTTTGCGCGTCACGGAACCGCTCCAGTAACTGGTTGACCTCACTGACGCTCACGCCGGAGCCTTGTGCGATCCGTGCTCGTCGCGACCCGTTCATCACCTTCGGGTGGGTGCGCTCGAACGGGGTCATGCTGCGCACCATCGCCTCGACCCGGTCGAACTCACGCTCGTCCAAGGCGTCGAGCTGGTCACGCATCTGGTTCATCCCGGGCATCATCCCGAGGAGTTGCTTCAGCGAGCCCATCTTCTTCAGGGCGGACATCTGCTCGAGGAAGTCGTCGAACGTGAAGTCTTCGTCGGAGAGGAACTTGCGCGCCATCTCGTCCTGTTGGTGACGGTCGAACGCCGTCTGGGCCTGCTCGATGAGCGTCAGGACGTCACCCATGTCGAGGATGCGTGAGGCCATCCGGTCCGGGTGGAAGACTTCGAAGTCTTTGGTCTGCTCGCCGGTGGAGGCGTACATGATAGGCCGCCCGGTCACCCCGGCCACCGACAGCGCCGCGCCGCCGCGGGCATCGCCGTCGAGCTTGGACAGCACCACGCCTGTGAAGTCGAGCTTGTCCTGGAAGGCGGTCGCCGTGTCAACCGCGACCTGGCCGATCATCGCGTCGATGACGAAGAGCACTTCGTCGGGGTCGATCGCGGCCCGGATGTCCGAGGCCTGTTGCATCAGTTCCTCGTCGACCGCGAGACGGCCGGCGGTGTCAACGATGACGACGTCGCGCTGGTCGCGGCGGCCCTGCTCGACACCGTCGCGGGCGACGGCGATCGGGTCCCCGTACCCGCGGGTTCCCGTGCCGAACTCCACCGCCGCGTCGTAGCCGGCCACGTTGCCCCGCTCGGGGGCGAACACCGGCACTCCGGCCCGCTCCCCCACCACCTGTAGCTGGGTGACCGCGTTGGGGCGCTGGAGGTCTGCCGCGACCAGCATCGGGGTGTGCCCCTGCTGCTTCAACCAATACCCCAGCTTGCCCGCCAGTGTCGTCTTGCCCGAGCCCTGGAGGCCGACCAGCATGATCACGGTCGGCGGGTGTTTCGCGAGCGCCAACTGGCGCGTATTGCCGCCGAGGATCGCGATGAGTTCCTCGTGGACGATCTGCACGACCTGCTGGCCCGGGTTGAGCGCCTCGTGCACTTCCGCGCCAAGCGCCCGCTCCCGCAAGGCGCTGGTGAACTGCCGCACGACCGGCAGCGCCACGTCCGCGTCGAGCAGGGCCAGCCGGATGTCCCGGATCGTCGCGTTCAGGTCGCGTTCGGTGACGCGGCCTTTGCTACGCAGGTTCTTGAACGTCGCGGCGAGGCGGTCAGACAGGCTTGTGAACACCCACCCAGGCTAACCAATCGCGCAGCCCTCCCCGACGTCGACCAGCACGCTGATGACTTCGGGCACTCGGGCCTGGCGCAGGAGGCCGCGGGCCGGCCGGGTCCGCGCAGCTCGATCACCCGCGGCACGATGATCCGCAGCTCGATCACCCCCAGCTCGAACACCCCCAGCTCGAATACCGTGGACCCGAGCTGCGGCCATCCTCCCGGACACAGGAACGGCCCCGGCCGTCTCACCCACGGCCGGGGCCAACCCCTGTTCCCACAACCTCATCCTAGGGACGGAGTCTGGGAGAGTCCTGGGTGAGCGCTCCCAATCTCCTGACGGCGGTGACGTTGCCACTTCGGCGCGCCTTGGCCGTCACGTGGCGTCATTGACCCGTGTGCCCAGGGGCGAGGGCGGCTCGGCATCCACATCTAGCGGCCCCGACACGTGGCGGCGACGGCCGACGAGTCGCCAGCTCAAGGCGCTGAAGGCGAGCAGGCCCGGAGTGAGGGCCGCCAGCAGCAGACCCGGCCACGGCACGGGAGGCCGTTCGTCGACGCCGGGCAGGTCGTCTGCGACGGGGACGGACCGCGCCCACATCAGCATCACGTCGAGCGGCGGCCGGCCATCGTCGGCGGCGCCACCCCAGCCGCCGGATCCGAGCTGCAGCAGCTCGGCCTCCCGGGAGATCTCCCGGCCGAGGTCGGCGTTGCCGTGCGCGCGGGCGGCCGCGAGCGTGCTGAGCGTCGCGCGCGGCGAGACCCCCAACACGAGCGGTCCCGAGTCGTCGTCGGCAGAGCCGGTCCCACCGGGGTACTCGCAGACGACGGCCATGCCCAGCCGCGGGCATAGGAAGATGTTCTCGAAGGCCACCCAGTCGCGCGACGACGTACTCGCATCGATCTCGGGCCAGAAGAGCTGGATGACCGCCTGAGAGGTCGCGCGAGGACCGGCGAGAACTCGCCCGCTTCCGTCCACCCGGTGGGGCAGGAGTTGCGAGCCCGTGTCCCGCAACGGTTCGATCTGGCGAAGCCACGCGCGCACCGCGGCGGGGGCGCCCGGGACGCCGACCGATCGGTCCGCGCGCCGCAGGGCCGCGACCGCCACCACGGTGTCGACGGGTCGCGCGCCGGTCGCCGCAGTCGACCCCAGGACGCCGTGTCGACTGGCCCGTAACGCCGTCAGGATCTGGGCGGCCTCGGACCGGATGCGTTCACGGTCCTGTTCCGCGCCGGACAGGCTTTCGGCGTCGACGGCGAGCAGGAGCCGCCACGCTGCCGACCACGCGCCGCCTGGCGGCCCGTCCGGAGTCACCCCGCGGACGGTCGAAACGATGGCGTCGACCTCGGCCAGTCGTGCTCTCACGTCGGCGAGGCGCTCGGCGGCCGGACGGGAGCTGTCCCGGGCGGACGCCAGGCCCCGCAGCGCAGACTCCAGCGCGTCGCCCTCCGCGGTGCCTGCGGATCCGGCGGGGGCTTCGTCGCGTGCAGCGTAATGCTGGCGCCGCAACGCGTCAGCGGCGAGCTGGGTCTCGTCATGGGGGGACCACGCCGCGTCAGCCACACGCAGGCCGGCGGCGCCACTCGCGACGAGGACGAGGACGAGACACACCGTCAGCAGGGCGCCGCCCCATCGCTGGGCGAGCGTCCTGGCGCCGCCGGACCGCGGCTGAGCCTGTCGATCGACGCTCATCGCCTCACCCTAGTGGCGGCTTCCGCGGGGCTCGCGTCCTCCCGTACCGGTCCACCTCACGCCGCAGCGTCCTGCAGAAGCGCCCCACGATCGCCCCAGAACGACCCCACTATCGCCGCACGAACGACGAGCGCAGTGACTAGCCGAGGATGGCGTCGACGAACGCCGCGGGGTCGAAGGGCGCGAGGTCGTCCGGCCCCTCTCCAAGACCGACGAGCTTGACCGGCACGCCCAGCTTGCGTTGCACGCCCACGACGATGCCTCCCTTGGCGGTGCCGTCCAGCTTGGTGAGCACGATGCCCGTGACGTGAACGGCCTGGCTGAACACCTCTGCCTGGACCAGGCCGTTCTGCCCGGTAGTGGCGTCGAGGACCAGGAGCACCTCGTCGATGGGCGACTGCTTCTCGATGACCCGCTTAACCTTCTCCAGCTCGGCCATGAGATTCGCCTTGTTGTGCAGTCGCCCGGCTGTATCGATCAGGACGACGTCGGCGAGCTCGGCGTTGGCCACCTTCACGGCATCGAAGGCCACCGCGGCGGGATCGGCCCCGTCGCGGTCGGCCCGGACCGTCGACACCCCGACGCGCTCCCCCCAGGTCTGCAACTGATCGGCGGCGGCGGCGCGGAAGGTGTCCGCGGCGCCGAGGACGACGGTCCGGTCCTCGGCCACGAGCACGCGGGCGATCTTGCCGATCGTGGTGGTCTTGCCCGTGCCGTTCACGCCCACCACGAGGATGACCGCCGCCCGGTCGACCTGGCGGGTGGAGACCAACGATCGATCCATGCTCGGATCGACGATCCGGATCAAATCCTCCCGCAACCAGTCGCGGACCGTGGCCTCGTCGCGGACGCCTTCGATTCTGACCTGCTGCTTCAACGCGTTCACCAGCTCAGTGGTCGCCTCGACCCCGAGGTCGGAGGCGAGGAGGGTCTCTTCGACCTCTTCCCATGTGTCCTCGTCGAGGCGGCCGCGGGACAGGAGCGTGAGCAACCCCTGGCCAAGTGAAGAATTGCTGCGCGCGAGACGTGAACGCAGACGATGGAGGCGTCCAAACGCCTCGTCCGGTCGCTCCCGTCGCAGGAGCTCTTCGAGCTCCTCGACGGTTGGGGCCGACGGGCCGGTCTCGACCAGCGTCGGCGGTGAGCCCGGGGGCCCAGGCTGCGCCCGGTCGATGACGTCCGTCCCGCCGCGGCGGCCGGATGCGGGTGGGCGGGTCGGCGGCAGCTGCACGCGGCGACCGCCCCGACCGCGCACCAGCGCGACCACCCCGGTGATGAGGGCGACCGTGACGACGGCGACGGCGACGACGACCGCCCAGACGTTGGCGAGCAGGGCATCCACGTGGTCAGTCTTCCAGACTGGAAGGGATCTCTTCGTCGCCGGCTCGACCCTGAGCTACGACGGCTCCGCCGCTGTCAGGGGCGGAGCCGTCGTGAACGCGCGGTGCGGGTCAGGCCACGGTGGCCCGCTGGGCATCGCGTCGACGCTCGGCATGCGCGTGGCGCAGCGACGAACCGAGCGACTGGGGTCGGGACAACGCGCTGGAGGCGAGGGAGTGTGAGCGGGCGCGAACGTCCTCGGAGCGCTCGCGGAACGCGTCGATCCGGACCTGGCTGGTCTCCGGCAGCATCTCCTGCCCCGACCGGCGAGCGTCGGCCACGACCGTCCCCACGATGACGGAACCGGCAATCACAGTGAGCAGCAACAGGACAATCACAGCAACCATGATGCTAGTATCCCCCACCATCCTGGGGGCTTCGTGAACAGTCACGCACGGGCGCGTCGCATCTTCGTCACAATTCATCGATCACCGACGAGAACTCACGCTGGGCAGCCTCGGCCGGCGCGACGTCCCGGATGCGTTGGGACACCAAAGTGGTCACGCCATCGCCACGCATGGTCACCCCGTACAGCGCGTCGGCGATCTCCATCGTGCGCTTCTGATGGGTGATCACGATGAGCTGACTCGACGCGCGCAGCTCCTCGAAGAGAGTCAGCAGCCGCCCGAGGTTGGTGTCGTCCAAAGCGGCCTCGACCTCGTCGACGATGTAGAACGGGCTCGGCCGGGCCTTGAAGATCGCGACGAGCAGGGCGACGGCGGTCAGTGAGCGCTCCCCGCCGGACAGCAGCGACAACCGCTTGATGCGTTTGCCGGGCGGGCGCGCCTCCACCTCGATGCCCGTCGTGAGCAGGTCGTCGGGGGCGGTCAGCACGAGCCGTCCCTCGCCTCCGGGAAAGAGGCGGGCGAACACCCCCTCGAACTCTCGCGCCGTGTCCGCGAACGCCTCCCCGAAAACCCGCTCGACCCGCTCGTCAACTGCTTTCACGATGTCAAGAAGGTCCCGCTTGCTGCGGGTCAGGTCGTCGACCTGCTCGGTCAGGAATGTGTGGCGCTCCTCCAGCGCGGCGAACTCCTCCAGCGCCAGCGGGTTGATCTTGCCGAGCTGGGCGAGGCCCCGTTCTGCCGCGCGAAGTCGCTTTTCCTGCTCAGCGCGGACGTACGGGACGCCACGGACCTCCCGGAGGCCGGCTGGTTCAACCGGCTCGGGCGCGACCGGGACGGGCTGTTGCGGGCCGTACTCCGCGACCAGCACGTCCGGGTCCACGCCCAGTTCATCGATCGCCCGGGTCTGGGCCTGCTCGATGCGAAGGCGCTGTTGGGCACGGGCGACCTCGTCGCGGTGGACGGAGTCGGTGAGCTGGCGCAGCTCCTCGGCGAGGCGGTCGGCATCGCCGCGCAGTTCCGCCACGGCGGCATCCAGCTCACCGCGGCGTGACACTGCCGCGTCCCGGGCGTCGTTGGCGCATTGCACGACCCGGGCCAGGTGGATCCCGGCCCGGTCGGCCGCGTGCCGCACGCCGTGCGCCACGGCTGACTGACGTTCGCGGCGGGCTCGCGCGGCGCTCGCCTGGTCCCGCGCGTTCCGCTCGGCGCGGGCCGCCGCCTCCAGGGATTGTGCTCGCCCCGCAAGGGAGCGCACCCGCTCCTCGCGGGTCCGCAGCGTCAGGCGCAGCTCGGTCTCCTGCCCCCGCGCCTGCGACGCGGCCGACTCCAGCCGATCACGCTCCTTCGTGGACAGCCCGGCAGACGCAGACGCAGACGCAGAGGGGGACTCGGAGTGGGACTCGGAGTGGGACTCGGAGTGGGACTCGGCTTCGGCGTCGGCGAACCGCCGGATCAGGCTCTCCAGCGTCGCGCGCTCCGCTGCCAGGGACTCCTGGGCGGCAGCGACAGAGGTCTGCGTGCGCTCGGCCTCGGCGCGGGCCGTGCGCCATTGGGAGCGCAGGGAGCCGAGCTGCTCGGCCACGGCGTTCATGTGTGCGTCGGAGGCGTGCAGGTCGGCGAGCGCAGCCTCGGTCTGCGCGGAGATCCTCGCGGTGACTTCCTCGCTGGCGTCGAGCGCGAGGCGGGCGCGGTCGCGGCGCGCGGCGGCGTCCTCGACGCGCGCGCGAGCATCCTCGAGCGCGGCCCGCACCTCCAGCAGGCTCGGCGCGCCGTGGCTGCCGCCGGATACGGACCCGGGCCCGTAGACGTCGCCCTCGGCAGTGACGGCGCGCGTGCTCGGCTGGGCGCACAGCACCTGCGCCGCCGACTCGGAGTCGGGAACGAGAGCGATCCGTGCCAGGAGGGCATCAACCGCAACCGCGACCTCTCCTGGGCAGTCGACGACCGACCGGGCCCACACCGTCCCTGGGACGCCGGGCAGGGCTGGGTCTGGGCCGGGGTCTTGCGCCGTCTCGGGCACTACCAGGCCGACGTGCCCGCCGTCGTCGCGTCGGAGCTGCTCCACCGCCTGTCGCGCCGCCGCCCATGTCTGCGCAACGAGGGCGTCGGCGGCCCAGCCGAGGGCCGCCGCGACGGCGACTTCGTACCCGTCGCGCACCGTGAGCGCCTCGGCGAGCGAGCCGACGATGCCTGCTGCGGGCGCGTGGCCGTCCTCGCCGAGGAGAGCCTGCGTGCCATCCTTTCGGCGCAGGGCCAGCTCCAAGGCCTCGCGGCGGGCCTGCGCAGAGTTCCGATCACGCTCCGCGGCTCGTTCGGCCTCGCGGAGTTCCTCGGCGCGGCCGTGTTCGGCCTCCAGCTCCTGCGCAGATTCCTCATACGCGAAGTCCAAGGCAGTGAAGGCGGCCTCCGCCTCGGCGCCGCGCGCCTGGGCTCGCGCCAGCGAGTCGGTGAGGCGCCCGATCTCGGCCTGTCCGGCCTCGACGCGGCTGCGCTGGGCCGCCACGTGCCCGGCAAGGCGCGCCAGCCCCTCGCGACGGTCGGCGGCGGCCCTCTCGAGTCCGGCGATACGGTCACGTTCGGTCGTGTACGCCTCTTCGGCGGCGGCCCGCCGCGCGACCCCGGCGGCGAGTTCGTCCCGTCCGTCAGCGATCTCCGATGACAGATCCCGTTCTTGGCCGCGGATGGTGGCGGCCTGGGCGATGAGCTCGTCGGGGTCCCGAGCCGGCCTTGGAGAGGCGTCCGGCGCGCTGAGCAGGCGAATACGCTCGGCGGCCAACGCGTCGATCGCGACCATGCGGTCCGCGAGCGCGCGCAGCGCGAACCAGCGGTCCTGCGCCCGCTGAAGCTGAGGCGCGCTGCGCCCCACCTCCTCCTCGGCAGCAGCGATCCTCGCGCGCGCCGCGCCGAGCCTCTCCTCGACCTCGCCGCGCCGCTCGAGAAGGACGTTCTCCTCGGCGATCTCCTGCTCCAGCGCCGCCGTGAGCCGGACGAGGTCGTCGGCGAGCAGCCGACACCGTGCGTCCCGCGCGTCGGCTGCGATGACGGCGCCCCGCCGCGCGGTCTCGGCCTGTCGCCCGAGGGGCCCGAGCTGGCGTCGGATCTCGGCGGTCAGGTCCCTGACGCGCACGAGGTTGGCCTCCATCGCGTCCAGCTTGCGAAGCGCCTTCTCCTTGCGTTTTCGGTGCTTCAGGACGCCGGCCGCCTCCTCGATGAACCCGCGCCGCTCCTCCGGGGTGGCACGCAGGACGGAGTCGAGCTGGCCCTGTCCGACGATGACGTGCATCTCGCGGCCGATGCCGGAGTCCGACAGCAGCTCTTGGATATCCACGAGACGGCAGGTGGTGCCGTTGAGGGCGTACTCGCTGCCCCCGCCGCGAAACATCGTGCGGCGGATCGTGACCTCGGAGTAGTCGATCGGCAACGCGCCGTCCGTGTTGTCAATGGTCATCGACACCTCGGCGCGGCCGAGCGCGGGGCGCCCGGCGGTGCCCGCGAAGATGACGTCCTCCATCTTGCCGCCGCGCAGCGACTTGGCGCCCTGCTCCCCCATCACCCACGCGAGAGCGTCCACCACGTTGGACTTGCCCGACCCGTTGGGTCCGACTATGCAGGTGATGCCGGGTTCGAGCCACAGGTGCGTCGCCGACGCGAAGGACTTGAAACCCTTCAGGGTCAGCCTCTTGACGTACACGGGCGCTCGGTCTCCTCAGGCAGCTCGGGCCAGGCGCCGGACCCTGGGGCGTAGCGCAAAGGCTCTTCCGGCACCCCGCGCGATGGCTGCACATCGCGTACGGATGCGTGCTCAACCGCTCGGGCACAGCATGGGCACGGCGGGGCGGATACATTCTATCGAGCACCTCGATCCAGCACCCTCATCCGCGCAGCCGCGCGTCGCCGCAGGACGCGTGCGCGACACTGGAAGTGTCACCCGAGCCGCACGGCTGGAGCCGGAGGAGCGGCCGGTGTCGTCGTACGACGACACCGGCGACCGGGATGGCCCCCCAGAATGCACCGAGGCGCCGCCCCACCCGGACGGGGAGCCACCACAGCCAGCACAGCCACCACGGCCACCACGGCCACCACGGTCAGCACCGTCAGCACGGCAGCGACATCTCCCGGGACGACATCGCAAAGTGAGGAGCTGGTCAACATGGCTGAGCGTGTCCTCGTCGTCGGAGAGTCGCTCATCGACATCGTGCACCGGGCGGACGGAACCATCGAGGAGCATCCGGGCGGCAGCCCACTCAACGTGGCGATCGGGCTGGCCCGTCTCGGTCATGCGGTGGATTACGCCACGCAGTTCGGCGCCGATGCCTACGGCGCGCTCATCCGTGTCCATCTGGCCAAGGAGCAGTTGCTGAGGCTCACGCCCCACTCCGGCGATGCGCAGCACACCTCGACCGCGGTCGCGACCCTGGATGCAACGGGCGCCGCCACGTACGAGTTCGACCTGACCTGGGACGTCGGTCACGCGATCGATCGGGCCCCGGTGGGGCACCTGCACACGGGGTCGATCGCTGCCATCTTGGCCCCCGGCGATGCCGACGTGTTTGCCGCCGTCGAGCGGGCCGCGGCCACCGGAACCGTGTCCTACGATCCCAACGCGCGGCCCACCCTCATGGGCGATCCCGTCGTGGCGCGTGCCCAGTTGGAGCGTTTCATCGCCGCGGCCGACGTGGTCAAGGGCAGCGACGAGGACGTGGCCTGGCTGTACGAAGGGGCCGACCTCGATGAGATCCTGACGCGCTGGGGCCGCTTCGGCGCGTCCCTGGTGTGTGTGACGCGCGGCAAGCACGGCTCGCGCACCCTCGTGGTCGGTACCGGCGAACGAGTGGACATCCCCGCCGGTCAGACCGTCGTGGTCGACACCGTCGGCGCAGGAGACTCGTTCACGGCCGGGCTGGTCTCCGGATTGCTGGACGCCGGGTTGCTCGGCTCGGCATCGGCGCGCGAGCGGCTACGCGCGGCCCGGCTCGTGGACGTACACCCCGCGCTGGTCCGAGCCACCAGCTGCGCCGAAGTAAGTGACCGTGGCCCGAGCCGGCGCGAACCCCCCGACCCGCTTCGAGCTGCCCGACTGAGGCGACGCGGTCCGGCCCCTTCGGCCGCGCGTCACCCCCGTTACACTTTGCCGTGGCCCGTCCGCGGAGGGCGACCACGCCGACACGACGACCAGGGGGATGGTTTCGATGATCAGCCGGGCGCGACGGCTCCGGCCGACGGTCTTCCCGTTGGGCGTCCTGCCGCTCGCGCTGGTGGCGTGCGGCACCGGGGGCGACGGTTCCTCCCCGCCGGAGCAGACGACGCCAGACCGGACGATGCCCGCGGCGGTCGCGACAAACCTGGTCGACGCGTGCAGGCCCGGCGAGCCGGTCGACCGGTCCGCGCTGGTCAACGCCACGCGGGACGCCACCGCGAAGGCCAAGACGTTCCACCTTGTCGGCACCGTGACCCTGCCCATGGGCACGTCGGACGCGTCCGGGCAGATGGAGGGCGACGCCGATGTGTCCGACCCGGCCAACCCGAAGATGGCCATGAGGATCACGACCGCCGGGCAGAACGTGGAGGTGCTGTTCATCGACAAGGCCGCGTTCCTGCAGATGCCCGGCAGGGACACGTACCTTAAGTACCCGCTCACGGACCAGGAGCTCGGCGCGTTCACTCAGCTCAACGCGGCGGACACCATCGAGAAGACCAAGGACTCGATGACGGATCTGCGGTGCGTCGGGACGCAAGATGTGAACGGCACGACGACGGGGCACTACAGCTATCAGGCCGATCCGCAGGCTCTCGGCGCTGTCACCGGGTCTGGGGCCGGGAGCGGATCGACGAGCACCAGCCCTCCCGCGAGCGTCGAGCTGTGGGTCGGCGCTGACAACCTGCCGGTCAAAGTGTCCACGAACGCCGCGGGAGCACCGAGCACGTTCGAGTACAGCAGGTACGGCGAACCTGTCTCGATCGCCGCGCCCGACCCCGCGAAAGTCCAGAACGTTCCCGACGGCCCGAACGGCACCGGCTGACCCCTCGTTCGACCTACGTCTTTTGTCCGCCCAACTCGTACGATGGAGCCCGGCGCCTCGTCACTCGCACAGGGTGAGGACGGCGTGAGCGTCTCCCCGATCCACCGAACTTGAGGAGTTGAGCGCATGTCCCCCTCTGCCCGCAGACTTGCCGCGATCCTGGTCGCTGCACCGCTTGCGCTCGCCCTGAACGGATGCTCCTCTTCCGGCGACGAAGCGCCTCCGACGACCGCCGCCAGCTCCGTATCGTTGGGTGAGCTCACGACGGGGCAGTCCGTGGATCGCGACACGTTCTTCCAGGCAACGGCGGCGGCGGCCGAGAAGGACAAGACGTACGCGTTCACGTTCGAGCTCGGCGAGGGAGGCGACGTCACGAAGGCCACCGGGGTGGCCGACAACACCGATCCCGACAACTCCAAGCGGCAGATGACCGCCACGCTGCTGACGCTCGGGGAGGTCGAGATCATCGTCTCGGACGGCCAGGTCTACACAAAGATCGCGGGACAAAACGACGACAAGTACGTCAAGGGCCCGGTGTCAGGACGCCTGGAGCAGACGCTGCGCGACACCGCGGCCCGCGCCAGCTCGGACGCGTCGGTGGCCAACGCGGTCACCTACGTCGGCGAGCAAGAGCTCGACGGCGATAAGGTGCGCCAGTTCGCGGTCTACGTCGACCCGGCCAAGGCGCAGGAGTCCGCGAGCAGCACGACCGCCGCCTCACCCACCAGCGTTCCCGCCACATCGATGTCGTCGACCCCGGCAGCGACGTCCGGCGCGACGGGCACCACCTCGGCCACGCCCGCCGGCACGCGGGTCGACTACTGGCTCGACAGCTCGAACCGTGCCCGAAAGCGCCAAGTGACGTACGAGGGGCAGCCGGCCGTGATCATGTATGACAGGTGGGGTGAGTCGGTCACCATCACGGTGCCCCCCGCGGATCAGGTCATCGAGGTGCCTGGGGCGTCGCCGAGCACCAGCGGGCGTCAGACCACCTCGGCAGCGCCCCCCACCAGCAGCTAGAGGCATCATCCGGTGCGCTTCCGGGTCCGGGGCGCACCGGACCCAGGGTCCGAGGATCGCGCGGGGGTTTCAGCGCTCGGTTGGCAAGCCCTCGGATGTTCAGCCCTCGGTTGTCTAGCGCTCGGTGAACCCGCGCAGGTCACCGAGCGGTGTGCCCCACTGGATCACGACACCGTGGACGCGGCCGGGACGGCCCCGGCTGCTGGGGAACTCGCGCAGCCACTCCTCCAGGGTCTCGATGGCTGCGCGCTCACCCTGAGCGCATACTTCGACGCGACCGTCGGAGAGGTTCCGCGCGTACCCCACCAGACCGAGCTCCAACGCGCGCGCCCGGGACCACCACCGAAACCCCACGCCTTGGACCCGGCCGCCGACCCAGATCATCGCCTTGACCGACGTCGTCGCCGCGTCCACGAGGTCTACAGCACGGACCGGTCAGGCCGTCAGATCACGAACGTACGCGCCCGGCGCATGGCCGAGCACCGGAAAGTCCGGGCCTCCGGGCTCGGACGGCGCGGGGACCATCTCCCCCGAGCGAGCCGCGGCCCATGCGCACCACGTCGTCCACCAGGTGCCAGACTCCTGGAGCGCGTCCTTGCGCCACGTCTCCGCGTCGACCTGCCCGGCTCTCGGACCGGCGAAGAAGCTCGCCTTGGGATTGCTCGGCGGGTTAACGAGGCTCGCAATGTGGCCGGCGTTGCTCAGGACGTACGTCACATCCGTGCTGCCCAGCATTTCCGTCGTGCGGTAGGTGCCCTTCCACGGGGTCAGATGGTCGTTGACCGCCCCCTGGACGAACAGCGGGACCGTCACGGTCTTGCCGTCGAATGGGACGCCACCGTAGGTGCGCGCGCCGGCGTTGACCAGCGGGCTGGACTGGAAGATGTCCAGGAACTGCGCGTGCAGTCGGGCCGGTAGACGGGTGCCGTCGGCGTTCCACGCGAGAATGTCGAACGCGGGCGGGTCCTGGCCCATCAGGTAGTTGTTCACCCAGTATCTCCACACCAGGTCGTTGGGCCGCATCCAGGTGAACGCGCTGCCCATCTGCTGGGAGGAGAAGACACCCTGCCGCGCCGACAACGTGCGCGCGAGCCCGACCATCCGATCCGACCCGAACGCGTTCATCGGGTTGTCGCCCTTCCAGTCCAGCAACGTCACCAGGAATGCTGCCGCGTGCACCGAGTCGTCGCCGCGAGCGACCAGCTCGTTGAGAGCGATGGCCTGCACGATGCCGCCCGCGCAGACACCCATGATGTTGATCTGGTCCTGACCCGTGATCGTCTTGACCTGCTCGATGGCACGGAAGATGCTCTCGCAGTAGGTTTCGATGCTCCAGTCGGCGTGCTCCTTCTCCGGGTTGCGCCAGCTCAACAGGAACATCTGCATACCTTGCGACACGGCGTACTCGACGAAGCTGCGTCCGGGCGCCAGGTCGAGGAAGTAGTAGCGGCCGATGGGCGGCGGGATGACCAGGGTGGGACGCTCACACACCTGTTCGGTCGTCGCCGTGTACTGCAGAAGCTCCCCGACCTCGTCACGCGCGACGACCGCCCCGGGGGTCCTCACCAAATCCTTGCCGACCGTGAAGGCGCCCCGCTTGGCCATGGACGGCATGCCCTGGTTGTGTACGACGTCGTCAGCCCAGTTCTTCATGCCGGCGACCAGACTCTTTCCGCCGGTCTCGAAGACCTTCTTCAGCGCTGCCGGATTGCCGACGAGGAAGTTCGTGGGCGCGAGCGCGCTGGTGACGATGTCGGACGCGAACTTCACGACCTGCGCGTGCTTGAAGCCACGTGCCTGAAGCCGTCCGCCCATGCGGTCGACGGACTGCTCCCACGCCGTGTAACCCTGCGCGAGGCGCCGGTAGGCCGGGTTTTCCTGCCACGCCGGATCCTTGAACCGCGGGTCTTTGGGGTGCGGCTCCACCTTGGACACCCCGGCCTGGACCTTGAGCATCTCCATCCACAGGCCCATGACCTCCTGGGTCGCCGCCGGCGTCTCGGCGAAAAAGTCACCCGCGTCGGCGAGTTGCTGGCGCACCTGGGACGGGTTGGGCGCACCGCGGAGCACCCCGCCGAGGGCGTTGAGCGCGCCGGGGAGGGGGTTACGCGCGTTGCCGAGGGCGCCGGAGGCGGTACGCCCTAAGGCCCCGAGCAGGCCCGCCGCGTAGCCCACGCCCTGCGTCGGCTGTCCCCGGCGCGCGTCGCGATCGTCCTGCGGCTGCTGAGAGTTCGTCATGGCCATCCCCTTCTCGATCCCCGGGTCGAGATCGGCGGGTGAGCCTCGACTCGCTGACCGGGCAAGCCTCTCACATCTGGGAGGCATCGGCAGCCCCTGCCGGCGCCGCTGGCCGATTGCACGCAGCGCTCCGTTCACGTCGGCGCCGGCCACGCCCCCTGCGAGGATCAACTGCACCCGACCTGAGGGATCCAACGGGTCCGTCAACCCGACCATGCTACCCGTCTCGGGACGCCCGCCGACGACGTGTCCCGCCCTTCAAGCCGGCAGGGCGGAACGGGGGCGCGGTTGGCAGCGCGGACAGGAGTAAGAAGACCGGTTCATGAACGGCTCTCGCCGGATCGGCGCCCCGCATCGCGCGCAGGGTCGCCCGGCCTGCCCGTACGCCGACAGCGACCGCTCGAAGTACCCGCTGGCCCCGTTCACGTGGACGTAAAGTGCGTCGAAGCTGGTACCGCCCTGGGACAGCGACTCCAGCATCACCTCGCGAGCCTGGCGAAGGATCCGCGACAACGTGGGCTTGCTCAGACGTGCGCTCAGCCGCTGCCCGTGCACCCCCGCCCGCCACAGCGCCTCGTCAGCGTAGATGTTGCCGATCCCGCTGACCAGCGATTGGTCGAGCAGCGCCCGCTTGACGGCGGAATCGCGCCGTCGCATCGCGGCCACGACGACCCGCTCGTCGAACGCGGATTCCAGGGGGTCGGGCGCGATGTGGACGATTGAGGAGGGCACACCCCACCGCCCGGGGCCTTCGTCGAGGGAGGCCACCTCATCCGCGTACGGGGTGGGCGTGCCCTCCCGCGCGGGCGCAACGCCCCGGGGCGCCCAGGGATCTGGCAGGAGGTCCGCCCACGCCACCCCGCCAAAAGTGCGCTGATCGACGAACCTCAACTGCGGGCCGCCGTCCGCGAAATCGAACGTCGCGTGCAGGTGCTTCTCCGGCGGAGCGTCGGGCGCCGCCACGAGCAACTGCCCGCTCATGCCGAGATGCACGATCAGGGCGGCGTCGGCCGGTTCGGTCACCAGCCACATGTACTTGCCCCGTCGGCAGACCGCCGACACCACCTGCCCGGCCAGCCGGTCGGACAGATCCTGGCCCCCAGGGAGATGACGACGCGTGACTCGTGACGAGAGGAAGCGCGCCAGAGCGATGCGCCGACCGACCACGTGATCGGCAAGTCCCCGGCGGACGATCTCGACCTCGGGCAGTTCGGGCATGTGAGGGTGCGGCGGCCGCGCTCAGCGTTCGCCGGGTTCCTCGGATGCGTCGACGGCCTCGCGGGCCGCCGCCTGCGCGCGCCGGTCGAGCTCCGTCCAGGCCAGTTCGGCGGCCTTCTGCTCGGCCTCCTTCTTAGAACTCCCAACGCCTTCGCCGAGGACCCCGTCGCCGACGACCGCGTGTGCGGTAAAGACTTTCTCGTGGTCGGGGCCCACTTCGCTGACGCGGTATTCCGGCGACCCGTACATGCCCGCCGCGGCCAGCTCCTGCAGGCTCGTCTTCCAGTCCAGACCCGCGCCAAGACTCGCGGACGCGTGCATGAGGGGGTCGATGAGGTGGTGTACGAACGCGCGCGAGATCTCGATCCCCTCCGCGAGGTAGACCGTGCCGATCAAGGCCTCGACCCCATCGGCGAGGATCGACGCCTTGTCCCGCCCCCCGGTGGCTTCCTCGCCGCGGCCGAGAAGCAGGTACTCCCCGAGCCTGAGTCCGCGACCGACGGCCGCCAGCGCGCGCATGTTCACGCACGCGGCCCGCAGCTTGGCCAGCTGACCCTCCGGCAGATCTAGGTGCTCGGTGTACAGGGACTCGGTCACCACGAGTCCAAGCACGGAATCGCCGAGGAACTCCAGTCGTTCGTTGTTGGGAATTCCGCCGTGCTCGTAGGCGTAGCTGCGGTGCGTCAGCGCCAAGCGCAGACACGCTTCGTCGATACGCACGCCCAGGATCGCGTGGATCGTGCGCGCGAGTTCAGCGACGGGGCGTGCGGTCTTGCGGGACCTCTGGAGCGAACCCATGGGCGCCGCCGGTCAGCTCTGGTGCTCGCTGCGCTCCGCGGCCGCGTAGTAGCGCCCGGCGTACGTACCGCACGAGGGGCACGCGATGTGCGGCATCTTTGGGGAGGCGCACTCTGGGCACGCGGCCAGCGTGGTCGCGGTCGCCTTCCAGTTGGCCCGACGTGAACGGGTGTTGGAACGCGACGTCTTCCGCTTCGGGACGGCCACGGCAGTTACCTCTTCTTCTCTTCGGTGTTCGATGGGTCGTCGGCCGGGCTCGCCTCGTCCGACGCGAGCCCGCTCAGAGCCACCCAGCGGGGATCGATGACGTCGTGCGTGTGATCCGGATCGTCCGCCAAGGGCTGCCCGCATTGTGCGCACAGACCGGGGCAATCGGGCCGGCAGAGCGGCTGAAAAGGAAGGGCCAGGACGACGGCGTCCCGCACCGTCGGCTCGAGGTCGAGCAGGTCCCCCTCCAGCACGCGTTGATCGTCCTCGTCGTCACCCACCTCCTGGAAGTGAGAGACGCGGTCGGGGTAGGCGTACAGCTCCTGGAACGGCACGTCCACCACATACTCGACCGGCTCGAGGCACCGCCCGCACACGCCTCGCGCCGTGGCGCCGACCTGCCCCGAGGCCAGGACGCCCTCCAGGACGGACTCCAGTCGCAGGTCAAGGTCGATCGATTCACCGGCCGGGACGACGATCACATCAGTGCCGAGGTCTTGGGCGAGGAGCACGGTCCGCACGAACTCTTCCATGACGCCGGCGCGACGACGAAGCGTCCTGGTGTCGAACACCAGGGGCGCGCGGGCGTCGAGGGTTGTCACGGTGGTCACGTCTTCCATGGCGTCAGAACGGATGGTCGGAATCGGGGGCATCGGGCGCCGCTGTCGCATCGCGCCGGGGACATGAGCGCCGGCACGACACCGCAGCCGCTCACTTTACCGTCAGTCCGGGGGCTGCCCCAAACGGCGCTCACGCACGGCGCCCGACCGCGGGGCCGGCAGCTTCACCGGGGCCGGCGCAGGCAGGGGCCGAGGGGTGAGCTCACCCCTCGGCGAGGAGCTTGCCGAGCAGCGCCTGGTGAACCCGGGGGCTCACCAAGGCGGAGATGTCCCCGCCGAAGCGGACCACCTCCTTGATCAGGGAACTGGACACCTGGGCGTAGCGGGGCTCCCCGGGCAGGAACAGCGTCTCCACGCCGGTGAGGTGGCGGTTCATCACCGCCATCGGCAGCTCATAGCTGTAGTCCGTGCCGCCACGCAGTCCCTTCACGATGGCCGCCACGCCGAGCTCGGCGCATACGTCGACGAGCAGACGGTTGGAGAAGGCGAGGACCCGGATCGAGCCGAGGCCATCTGCGTCGGAGGTCCGGCCGATCTCGAGGACCTCGTCCTCGAGCAGAGCGACCCGTTCCGCGGCGTCGAACATCCCCCGCTTGGCGGGGTTGTGCAGGACGGCAACGATCACGTCGTCATAGAGGGCCGCAGCGCGAGCGATGACATCGAGATGCCCGAGTGTCACGGGATCGTACGAGCCGGGGCAGACGCAGCGGCGCACGATACTCATCGTTCGAACGTACCCCAACGCGCGAACGAGGCGCGGCCCGCCGCCGGGCCCTGCGGCGAGCCTCTGATCGGCACGCCGTCGTCGCCGGTGGCCGATCGCCCGTCGCCGGTGGCCCGTAGCCGATCGCCGGTGGCCGATGGTCGGCGCGAGCGCACGTGCTCAGCCTGCCAGGATGGACGGCATGAGCGATGCCGCGCACAGCCGGCCTCGGGGCAGTGTCCCGAGCGTGCCCCCGGCGAGTTGGTGGACGCGGCTCTGGTCGCGATTCTGGGTGCTTCCGCTGGCGATCGTGCTCGCCGCGTTGCTCACCGGGGCGTTGCTGCCGCTCGTGGACGCGCGCCTCGCGCAGTATGTGCCGTACGTCTTCCAGGGCGGTCCAGACGGCGCCCGGTCGATGCTCGGCACGATCGCGTCCGCCATGATCTCGGTGACCGGCCTCGTCTTCTCCATCACGATGGTCGTGCTGCAGCTGGCCAGCAGCCAGTTCACGCCGCGCGTCCTGGGCGGATTTCTCGACAGCCGCATCACGCAGTCGACGCTCGGCGTGTTCACGGCGTCGTTCATCTTCGCGCTGACGGTCCTGAGGTCGGTGCGTGGCGACACCCAGGAACGAGGGGAATTCGTGCCCCAGCTGTCGGTGAGCGTCGCGTTTCTCCTTGTGCTCGCCAGCGTCGGCTACCTCCTGGCGTTCATCCACCACATCACGGTGTCGATCCAGGTATCCCAGGTCATCTCCGGTATCGGGGACCGCACGATGGCCTTGATCGAAGAGATCTATCCGGACCTCGCCGCCGGCGGCTATCCTCTCGGGCCGACCTGGTCGCCGTCCCCCGACGCAGCGAGCGTGTGCGTCTACGCCTCGGGTCACGGGCACGTCGTGTACTTCGACTACGACGTCTTGCTGGCCTGTGCGCGCGAACTCGACGCCGTGGTCGTCACCGAAGTTTCCGTCGGTGGATTCGTCCCGGGCGACATGCCTGTGGTCCGCGTATGGGGCGCCGACAGCCTCCCAGAGCGCACGGCCGCACGCCTGCGTCGAGCGATCGCCCTGAGCTCGGAGCGGACGATGCGGCAGGACGTGGTCTTCGGGTTCCGACAGTTGGTGGACATCGCGGAACGGGCGCTGTCGCCGGGCGTCAACGACCCGACCACCGCCGTCCAGGTGATCGACGAACTCCACCGGATGCTGCGCATCCTGGTGGGCCGAGCCACGCCCTCGCCGTACATCGCCGACGGCGACGGGGTGGTGCGGGTGGTGCATCGACCCGCCACCGTGGAGTACCTGCTGACGCTGGCGGTCGAGGAGATCGCCCACTACGGCGAGACGTCGCTGCAGGTCCCTCGACGGCTCTTCGCCATGGTGGATGACCTCGTCGACGTGAGCGACGAGCGCTACGCGGGAGCGCTCTCCCGCGTCCGCACCCTGATCATCCCCCCGGAGAAACACCGCCAAGCCGACGGAGCAGATGCCTCATCGTGACGAGCGCCGACGTCGTCCGCAGTGTGCTGGTCACTGCCGTTGCCGGCGGTCCCCGTCCGCATCGGACTCGCGCGTGAGAGGGCTCCCATGCGAACCGCGGAAGCCCCGGAAGACCCGGGGACACCCGGCCCACCGCGACGATCGCGAGCGGGCGCGAGGGGCTGACTGCGGGCTCATATCCGTCTTGAGCGCCTCGGCCGTCGGTTGTGTCACCGCGTCGCCGTTGCCCAGGATCGCCGTCGGCACGACCTCCGAGCCACCGTTGACGTCGCGGACGAAAGCGGCCCCCTCGTCGTCGGCCCACACGTTCACCCAGAGGACCCGCCGGGCGGCGGAGCCGAGAGCCGAGCGAAGGCGCAGGCAGTGGAACGAGCCGGGACGCCAGTACACGACGACCCACCCGTCCCGGACGTGCCGTTGCTGGGCGTCCCAGTGCGACAGCGACCTGTCGCCTCGCATCGGTGAGGACAGCCACGCGCCCAGCCCCGCGACGACCAACGCCGCGAGCGCCAGCGACGGGTGGGAGCTCGCGGCCAGGAGCGCGACGACGACCAGCCCCAACAGCCCCCAGATGACGGCATAACGCCAACGAGAACTGTGGGACCTACTCACCCGGCGCAGCCTAGTCGTGCGGACTGGACCACCCGGCCTGGGACGGACGACGTGTCTGGTTGTGACGAAGCCGCAACCAGAGTGGCCGATCAGCGGCCTCGGTAGCGGGTCAGCGGTCGTCAGCGCGACCCGGCGGATACCCGCGCACCGTCGTCATCTCGTCCTGAGACCGGGTCTCGTCACCGAACGGCACCTCGGCGAACCACAGGCGGGTGTCCCCATACCGGCGCTCGCCGGTGCGCTGCAGACTCTGCGGCCACGCGGGTTCCGGACTGCGCGCGGACCGCTCGACGACCACCACGGCGGCCGCCGCGAGCCAACCGCGGGTGCCGAGCGCGGTGAGGTCCGATGCGAGGCGATCCTCCGTCACGTCATAAGGGGGATCGAGGAAAACCACATCGAACGGCCGGCTCGCCGCGCCGGCCAGCAGCGCCCCTACGGATCCCCGCCGCACGTCGACGGTCGGCGGCTCGCCCTGCGCGCTCGCTCCTGCCGCCGCCTGTACCTGCTGCGCGTTGCGGCGTGCGGCGGCGAGGGCTCGGGGCGCCGCGTCCACGAGCACCACGTGCGCGGCGCCCCGGCTGGCCGCCTCCAGACCCAGGGCGCCCGACCCTGCGTAGAGGTCGAGCACACGGGCCCCGGGAAGGACACCCTCGTGATCGAGCCGCGCGAACAGGGCCTCCCGCACGCGCTCGCTCGTCGGCCGAGTGGCGGCCCCGGGGGGCGTGGCCAGACGCGTGCCGCCGGCCATCCCGGCCACGATCCGGGTCATCGAACCCGCGGCCGTCCGGCGCGGCGGCCGGCCATCAGCCCCGCTCCAGGAACTGGGCCTCGTCGTGCCCGAGAAGCTGCTCGACCGCCCGAGCCAGGTGCGGATGACGGCTCAAGTCGGGATCGGCGGCCACGATCTCCTGGGCGTCCGCGCGAGCCCGCGTGATGATCTCCTCGTCCGTGCGCACCCGTAGGACCCGCAGCGACGAGCGGCCGCCGCTCTGGCTGGCGCCCAGCACGTCGCCCTCGCGCCGCTGCTCCAGATCGAGGCGGGACAGCTCGAACCCATCCAGCGTGGCCGCAACCGCCGCGAGCCGCTCGCGCGCCGACGGGGCCTCGCTCGTCGTGACGAACAGGCACAGACCGGGGGCGCCGCCCCGGCCGACCCGGCCGCGGAGCTGGTGCAGCTGGGACACCCCGAAACGGTCCGCGTCGAGCACCACCATGACCGTCGCGTTGGGCACGTCGACTCCCACCTCGATCACGGTGGTCGAGACGAGGACGTCGATCTCTCCGGCAGCGAACCCCCGCATGGTCGCGTCCTTGACGTCGGCGGGAAGCCGACCGTGCACCAGCTCGAGGCGCAGTGCCGCCAGCGCGGGGTGGGCCCGCAGCTCGGCGAGGGTCTCCAACACGCCCCGCGCGGGCCGGGGGTCGACGGCCGAGCCGGACACCTGCCCCTCGTCTTCACGCCCCCACGACGCCGCGTCGGGGTCGTCGCCGAAGCCCTCGTCGACCGCCTCTACGCGCCCGTCCAAGTCGTCGGCCCCAGGCTCGTCGTCGCCGATGCGGGGGCACACGACGTACGCCTGGTGACCGGCGGCGACCTCCTCGGCGACGCGCTCCCAGGTGCGGTCGTACCAGCGGTGGTTGTCCACGACGTGCGAGGTGATCGGCTCGCGGCCACTCGGCAGTTCGACGAGGGTGGACGTGTCCATGTCGCCGAAAACGGTCATCGCGACCGTCCGCGGGATCGGCGTGGCCGTCATGACCAGCGCGTGCGGGGAGCGTTCACCGCGCGCCTTGACCCGCAGCGCGTCCCGCTGTTCCACACCGAAACGGTGCTGCTCGTCGACGACGATGAGAGCCAGATCGGCGAACGTCACCCGGTCCTGCAAGAGCGCGTGCGTACCCACGACGATGCCCGCTTCCCCGGACGCCGCCCGGAGTAGCGAGGGCCTTTGCGCGGCGCTGGACTGGGAACCGGTGAGGAGAACCACGCGCGTGCCGTGGTGCGCGCCGCCGAGCATGCCGCCCTCGGCGAGGTCGCCGAGCAACGCGCTGATGGAGCGGTGGTGCTGAGCGGCCAGCACCTCGGTCGGGGCAAGCAGCGCCGCCTGTCCGCCGGCGTCGACGGCGGCCAGCATGGCGCGCAGGGCCACCACGGTCTTGCCCGAGCCGACCTCGCCTTGCAGGAGGCGGTTCATCGGGTGCGTCCCCGCGAGGTCCGCGAAGATCTCCTCGCTGACGTCCCGCTGCCCGACGGTGAGCGTGAACGGGAGCCGGGCGTCGAACGCCGCGAGAATACCGTCCTGGACCGGGTGCCGTGGTATCGCCACCGCGTCGCGTTGCCGCGACCGTCGGCGCGCCAATTCGGCCTGCAGGACGAACGCCTCTTCATACTTCAGCGCCCCGATCCCCCGCCACGCCTCGTGGCGATCGACGGGGCAGTGCACCAGGCGCATCGTCTCGGCGAGATCCGGCAGTCCGCGAGCGACCCGTACCTCCTCCGGCACCGGGCCGTCGAGTTCTCCGAGACGTAGGAGGACCGTCTCTACCAGCCGGGTGATCGTGAAGCTCGGGAGCCTCGGGACGTCGAGGTAGACCGGGTACACGCTCGATGGCGCGGGGTCCTGCCCTCCTGGGAGCTCTTTGCCGTCCGCGTCGTCCTCGGCTGCCATCTCGTACGCGGGGTGGGTGAGCTGCCACCGACTTCCGTACGAGGTGACCTGGCCCGCGAAGACTCCCCAGCGGCCGGGGACGAGCTTCTTGTCATGCCCGTAGGGTTTGAAAAAGGTGAGATCGATCTCGTGATTCCCGCTGACCACGACGACCGTAAGCATGTCGCCGCGGCGCCGACGCATCGGACGGCGCTCCGCGGAGCGGACCCGCCCGGCGAACACCACCGGCACCCCGGGACGCAGCGCGCCGAGGTCGGCTTCCCGGTCCAGGTACCGGCGGGGCAGGAACCACAGCAGGTCCCCCACCGTCGCCAGCTGACGGTGTTTGAGCAGCTGAGTCGCGGCGAAAGCGTCGACGACGCCCTTGAGCGGCGTGTCCAGGTCCACCGCCACGGCTCACTCCACCCCCAGGAGCAGGTCGTACGTCATCGAGTCCCCCTCGATGCGACACACCTCCACCTCCGGGTAGGACACCTGCAGGCGGTCGGCCACCCGGGCGGCCAACTCCTCGCCAGGCGTTCTGCCCGAGATCATGGTGACCAGTTCGGCGCCCTCCCCGATGAGGGCGCGCACGAGCGCGTCGGCGAGCGCGTCGGGATCATCCCCGATGACGAGGGCCTCCGGACCGGCATACGCCACGATGTCGCCCGGAGCGCATTCGCCCGCCGCGGTCGTCGCGCGCCGAGTCGCCCGCACGACCATGCCCGACCGGCACGCGTGCGCCGCCTCGGCCATCCGCGCGGCCACCGTCGGCGCGGGACCGTCGGGGTCGAACAGCGCGAGCGCCGCGAGCCCGGCGACAGCCGAACGCGTGGGGACGACGCGGCTGGGCAGCCCCTCGTCCTGCGCGATCCGCCCCGCCGTCTCGGCGGCGAGCAGGGTGTCGTCGTGGTTGGCCAGCAGGATGACCGACTCGGCATCGAGCTCACGGCGCGCGCGCAGGAGGTCCCCGGTCGTGGCGCGCCGACCCGGAGCCGACGGGACGACGCGCGCGCCCAGCCCTGCCATCACGGCGGCCAGTCGCGGCCCGGACGCGCAGGCGATCACGCCGGTCGACACCCGAAGGCTGCGCCCCGTCCCTTGAGCCCTGATCGGATCCGGCGCACCGGAGCTCTCCACCGGGGCTGAGACCTGCTCTCGCGCCGCGGTCCCGCTGTCGCTCGCTCCGGGCGCGCTGTGACCCAGCCACTGGACCCGGATCGCCTCCGGACGGCCGAGGTCCAGCGCGGCCTCGATGGCGGTGCCGGGGTCGTCGGTGTGGACGTGCGCCGTGGCTACCCCCTCGTCGCCGGCCACGACGGCCGCGTCGCCGAGCAAGGACAACACGGCGCGCAGCCGGGATCGTCCGCCCTCGTCCAGGCCGCGCATCACGTACATGACCTCGTACGCGCCGTCGCCGTCCAGATGCGGCAGGACAGGCTGCGCGCTCGGACCGAGCCGGCCGAGACGGACGGGACGACCGGTGACCACCTCGACGAGCTTCGCGAAGACGACGACGAGCCCCGCGCCGCCCGCGTCGACCACGCCGGCGCGGCGCAACAGGGGAAGTCGGGAGGGCGTCAGCGCGAGTGACTCGCGGGCGCCGGCGAGGGCCGCCGTGACAAGCCCGGCCAGATCGGCCCCAGCCTCGAGGGCGACCTGGGCCGCTCGCGCGGTGTCTTCGGCCACCGTCAGGATCGTTCCCTCGACCGGCTGACCGACCCCCTCCCTCGCCCGCCGACTCGCGCAGTCGAGCACCGCGACCAGCGCCGCAGGCCCGAGCCCCAGCGCATCGGCGTCCGGCTCGGCACGGATAGCCTCGGCGGCGCCCCTCAGATATTGGCTCAGGATGACCCCCGAGTTGCCGCGGGCTGCCAGGAGCGCCTCCCGGACGAGCGCGTCCACCGCCTGGGTGAGGCTCCGGTCCGCGCCGGTCATCCCCGAGCTCAGGAGCCGGTCTATCGCCGTGGCGAGGGTGAGGTAGAGATTGGTCCCGGTGTCGCCGTCGGGTACGGGATAAACGTTGAGCGCGTCGAGCTCTGCCCGTCGCACCGCCAGCGCCTGCCGGCTCGCGAACAGCCACCGCCATCCGGCAGCCGCGCCGAGTCGGCTCAGTTCGGCCACGACGCACCTCTTCTCCGGGTAGGTGGGGCTAGCCTTCGTACGCGGCCGACGCGTGGGCCGCGTACGAAGGCTAGCCGCCGCGACCGACGCTGGTCAGCGTGCCGCATTTGGGGCCTGCGCGTGGTGTCCGTTACCCTGGCCAAGTTCCCCGTGCGATCCCACGGTGACGTGCGCGCACGCTGCGACCGCGTCACTGATCTGCCCGCGCGGCACGTCGGCATCGTCCATCATTTCCAGCGAGGAGTTCTCCCGTGGCTGCCACCTGCGACGTCTGCGGCAAGGGCCCGACCTTCGGCAACAGCATCTCGCACTCCCACCGCCGCACGAAGCGCCGGTGGGTCCCTAACATCCAGCGCGTGAGAGCGTACGTCGGCAAGAACGGTACGACGCCACAGCGGCTCAACGTGTGTGCATCCTGTCTGAAGGCGGGCAAGGTCAAGCGCTGACCTGGCCCCCCACGGCCGAAGGCTGAATGCCCGCGCGCCGCCTCACCGGATCGGGGGGCGGCGTTTTGCTGCCATCGCATCGCATCGCCTCGTCCCGCTGCGCCGTGCGTCCGGCCCCGTCAGCCGGCGAAGTGGTCCCAACCGCCGCCCGTACGCGCCCGGCCATCGACCGTGACGCCGCGCCCCTCGCCGACGGTTCCGACTCCGCGCCAGCCCTGCGGGAGAGATGTCCCGGGCGGGAACGTCGCCAGCAATGAGTGCTCCTCTCCGCCGGTGAGGACGCATTCCACGGCCTGGTCCCGGCGCAGCGCGCGACTGACCACGGCGATGTCTTTCTCCAATAGCGTCGTGTCGATCGCGAGGCGGACGCCGCTCGCCGCGGCGACCCGGCCCGCGTCACGTACCAGGCCGTCGCTGAGGTCGAGCATCGCGTGCGCGCCGGCGTCGGACGCGATCGGTCCCTGGTCGTACGGCGCGACCGGTGCCCGGTGAGCCGCCAACAAGGACCGGACCGCATCCGAGTCATCGGCGCCCCGCCCGTCGCGGAGCAGCGCCAGTCCCGCAGCGGATCGGCCCAGGGTCCCCGCGACGGCAACCAGGTCCCCGATCCGCGCGCCCGATCGCAAGACCGGCGCGCGGCCCTGCAGATCCCCCAGGGCCGTGATCGATACGGTCAGCTGCCCGCTCGGGGCGCTGCCCAGGTCTCCGCCCAGCACCGGGCAGCCGGCCACCGAAGCGGCGCGCCCGATCCCTCGGGCCAGGTCTTCTGCCCAAGCCGCAGGCGTCACCGGGTCCGCCATCAGCACGACCACCAGTCCGAGCGGGACGGCCCCCATCGCGGCGACGTCACCGAGATTCTGCGCCACCGCCTTCGCGCCCACGTCGGCGCCGGTCGACCACTCGTCCAGCCAGTCCTGCCCCCGGGTCAGCGCGTCCGTGGTCACCACGACCCGCCCGTCCGGCGCGATGACGACGGCCGCATCGTCTCCCGGGCCCAGCAGGACACGATCGTCCGGCCAACGCATCAGAGGAAGGATGCGCTCCAGGATTTCCCCCTCTGACAGGTCGGCCAGGCGGGGGGCAGGGTCCTGCGTAGGCATGAGGCTCCGATGCGTGATCTGGGCGAAGTGGCGGTGTGGGCGGGACAACGGGGAGAGTTGAGGCGCGGCGCGGGCAGAGAGGCCGTGCGGGCACGTTATCGTGCTGGCAGGCGCCGTGCGGAGCACAGGCACAGGCACGGCACGGCACGGCACGGCACGGCACGGCACGGCACAGGCACAGGCACAGGCACGGCATAGGCACGGCATAGGCACGGGGCACACGCACGCGGAAGGCCACCATGGTGCAGGCGTACATTTTGATCCAGACGCACGTCGGCCGTTCCCGCGACGTGTCCGCGGCGCTGGCCACCATCGACGGGGTGATCGAGCACGCCGAGGTCACCGGGCCGTACGACGTGATCGGCCGCCTGCAGACCGAGACCGTCGAGGAGCTGGGCGAGCTGGTGATCTCTCGGATCCAAGACGTGCCGGGCATCCTGCGCACGACGACCTGCACCGTCGTCTCCATCTGACGATCGGGAGGACCGTGCCTTCCCGCCGACCCCGACCCGCACGCCGCCCCCGCGTGGCCGTCGTCGTCGCCATCGTGATCCTCACGTCCCTGGCTGCCGGCCTCGCGGCGTGGCAGCTCACGCTCTCCCGTGGGGTCGACGCGGCGGCGGCACCCCGCGCGGGTCACCCGACGTGCGAGGGTGTGGCGACCCGTTGGCCCACCACTGTGGCGGGTCGAGGGCGAGTCCCCGTTCGAGATGACCCGCCCGCCGTCGCCGCGTGGGGCGACCCCGCGATGGTGGCGCGGTGTGGAGCCACCTCCCCCGGGCCTACCACCGACGACTGCGTGGCCGCGAACGGCGTCGACTGGGTGGGCCGTCAGGTCGGCGGCGGCATGGTGTTCCTCAGCTACGGGCGGGATCCGGCGGTGGAGGTGTTCGTGCCGTCCGCGTACGCTCCCGAGCCTCTCGTCCTGGGGGCGTTCGCGGACGCCGTCGGCGCCGTCCCGCAGGGCGAGCATCGCTGTCGCTGAGCCCGACCCGCTAGCTCAGCGCAAGCCGACCCGCCGCTCAACGGCCAGCTGGATCAGCTCCTCGACGAGTTCCGGGTAGCTCACCCCGCTCATCTTCCACACGTACGGAAACATCGACGTGGGCGTGAACCCCGGCATCGTGTTGATCTCGTTCAGGATGATGGTGCCGTCCGCCCGATAGAAGAAGTCCACCCGCGCCAGGCCCTCGCAGGAACCCGCGGCGAACGCCTCCAGCGCCATCTGCTGCATCCGCCGCGCATCCGCTGCCGGTAGGTCCGCGGGGCAGGACAGGGTGACAGCGCCCTCGTCGATGTATTTCGCCTTGAAATCGTAGAAATCGAATCCCGGAGCCACCCGCACTTCGCCGAGCTCGCTCGGTCGGTCCGGGTTGTCTCCCCGTCCTTGCAGTACGCCGCACTCGATCTCGCGGCCGGCGATGCTCTCCTCGACGATCACCTTCGGGTCATGGCTGCGTGCATCCTCGATCGCCGACTCGAGCCCGCCGACGTCGACGACGCGGGTGATCCCCACGCTCGACCCCGCCCGGCACGGCTTGACGAATACCGGGAACCGCAAGGCTGCGCAGTCTGCCAGCGCTGCGCGTCGGTCGGCCTGCCACCGACGGTCCCTGATCACCGCGTACGGGCCGATCGGAAGCCCCGCCGCGGCGAACGCGAGCTTCATGTACTCCTTGTCCATCATGACTGCGGACGACAGCACCCCCGCGCCGACGTACCGCATCCCGGCAAGCTCCAACAGTCCCTGCACCGTGCCGTCCTCCCCGAAGGGGCCGTGCAGGAGCGGCACGACGACGTCCACCGCACCGAGGTCCACCGGGGGGTGTCCCGGAGCCAGACGAAGGAGGTGACCCTCGGGCGCGCCCAGGGGGATCGCGACGCGTGGACCGGACTCGGGGACGTACGGCAGCTCCCCACCACCGAAGACGAACCCGTTCACCTCGTCGCCCACGAGCGTCCACACCCCCTCGCGGGTGATGCCGATGGCTAGCACGTCGTAACGGTCCGGATCGATGGCGGCCGTCACGCTCGACGCCGTCACGCACGAGACGGAATGCTCGGAGGATCGTCCTCCGAAGAGGACGACGACGCGAGGCCTGCGAGGCTGGCTACTGCTCATCGCGGCCGACTCTACGCGTTCGCCCCACGCTTGCGGGGTGTGTCGACGCGACCCTCAGCTCTTCTCAGACTTCAGCTCGCGGGACATGAGCGTCATCGCGACGAGGCCCGGCTGCTGACCATCCTGCACCACCGCGACGACAGCCTCTACGAGCGGCATATCCACACAGCTCATCTGGGCAAGCGCCAGGATCGCCTCGGCAGAGCGCACCCCTTCGGCCGTTTGCAGGGTCCCGTCGACGACATCCTGAAGGCTTGTGCCCTGGCCCAGGGCGATACCCGCCGACAGGTTGCGCGACAGCGGCGACATGCAGGTGGCGATGAGATCGCCGACCCCAGCTAGACCCTCCATGGTGCCCGGCCTACCACCGAGGGCCGCCGCGAGGCGCGAAGTCTCGGCCAGCCCCCGCGTGATGAGAGAGGCGCGCGTGTTGTCTCCGAGGCCCAGTCCCTGCGCCACCCCCACAACAACGGCGACGACGTTTTTCGTCGCGCCGCCAATCTCGACCCCGACCACGTCCGTCGTCGCCTCGGGTCGGAAGTAGTCGGTGCGCACCGCTTCGGCAACATCGCGAGCCGTGCGTGCGTCCTCCGACGCGACGACGCAGCCGGCGGGCTGACGAGCGGCTACCTCATGGGACAGGTTGGGACCCGACAACACCGCGATGCGGCCGCTTTCCGCTCCGATCACCTCGGCGGCCACCTGGCTCATCCGGGCGTTGGCGGTGCGCTCGACCCCCTTGGCCAGGGAGAGCACGGTGGCGTCGGCCGGGACGAGCGACGCCCATGGTCGCACCGTGCCTCGAGTCACCTGCGAGGGGATCGCCAGGACCACGAGGTCCACCCTGTCGAGCGCTTCCGCTGCATCGGCTGTCGCGATGACGGCATCCGGCAGAGACAGATCCGGCAGGTAGTCCGGGTTCGACCGCGTCGCCCGAATGGCCCGGACCAGTTCGGCGCGTCGACCCCAAAGCCTCACCTCGTGACCCGCGTCCGCGAGCACCTGCGAGAACGCCGTCCCCCAGCTGCCCGTGCCCATGACCGCGATCCGGCGGCGGGCGGCGTTGGCGCTCATGCTTTCTCACCCAGCTCGTCCCGCAGGACCCTGCGCCTGGCGGAGCGATCCCAGCGGCCGCGCGGCGCCTTCTCGCCTCGGAGCATCTCCAGCTCCGCGGTGATCGCGTCCATGATCCGATCGGTGGCGACCCGCAGCAGCGGGGCGTCGACCTCGCGGCGACGAAGGTCCTCCAGAGGCACGGGCGGCCCGGCGAGCATGTGGCTCACCACCCTCAGACCACGGTCCGGCCGGTGGCGTCGGTGCCGCACGAACTGGGCGCCCCACTGCGCGAGCGGGACCACCGGCCGGCCGGTCGCCAACCCGATCCTCGCGGCCCCCGTCTTACCGACCATCGGCCACTTGAACGGATCCGTGGTGATCGTGCTCTCGGGCATGACCACCACGCAGCGCCCCGCGTCGATAGCCTCGACGGCCTGACGGTAGGCGTCGGCCGCGTGCGCGGTGCCCCGCCGGACCGGAATCTGCTCAGCGCCGCGCATGATGCGGCCGAACACCGGCCAGTCGAACATGTCTTCCTTGGCGAGAAAGTAGGGTGGGTGACCGTTGTCCCATAGGAACCGCGTCACCGCAAACGGGTCGGCGTGCGAGATGTGGTTGGGGCACACAAGGAATCCGCCGTCCGTCGGGAGGCGTTCGACGCCGTGCCACTGGCCGCGGGTCGTCAGGGCGATAGAGCCCTTGGCGATAGCGATGGCGACGCGATAGGTGCTGGAGACCTGGGCGTGTGCCGGGTGGGCCCTGCGCAAGACCACGTGTCGTCCTTCCCTCCAGCGCCCCTCGTCCGACCGCACGCAGGCGTCGGGGGGCTTCGACGCGCCCTCATCCTGGCGGGGGGAAGCGGGCCGTGTCGACCCCACGCGTGGCGGGTGTCACAATCACACGACGTGAGGTGCGAACACGCGGTCGACGGTCGTCGGGGCGGGCTGCCTGTGTGGCGTTTCCGCGTCATCGTGCCCGCTCGCGGCGCGGCCGGCAAGACCCGTCTCCAGGCCCCGACCGGCGTGGACCATGCGGAGCTGGCCCGGGCCCTGGCGCTGGACACGATCGAGGCAGCTCGTCACGCCTGGCACGTGGCCGAGATCCTCGTGGTCACGCCGGATGTGCACCTCGCGGACGCGCTGCCGGCATCGGTACGAGTGGTGCCCGAACCAAGCGATGAGGGGCCCGTGTCGAACACTGGGGGCACGGGCGCAACGGTCAAGGTCAACGTCAGGGATGGCCTCCTGGCGGCGGTCCGAGCAGGTCTGGCCGGCTGCCCACGGCAGGCGCCGACGGCCGTCCTGCTCGGAGATCTGCCCGCCCTGCGATGCGGGGAACTCGACGCGGCCTTGGGCGCGGCTCAGGTGGTGATCGAGGGGGCGGGATCGGCCGCGGCGTTCGTCGCGGACGCTGCGGGCACCGGGACCGTCTTGCTCGTCGGTGCCCGGGCCGCAGACCTGCGCCCCCGGTTCGGGGCGATGTCGGCTACAGCGCACGCGCGGTCGGCCGCGCGCCTGCGGGGTGCTTGGCCGGGGCTGCGTCGGGATGTCGATGATGCGCGCGATCTCGCCGAAGCGGTGCGCCTCGGCGTCGGAGACCACACCCTGCGGGCGCTCCGCCATGCGGCGAGCGAGACCCCGACCCCGTAACGGACGCGATCGGCGCACCCGGAATCCGGTGCGCCGATCGCGTGCGGTAGGCAGAGGTGGTGCTGGGCTGCTCGGTGGGCGAGGGGGACCTGCCGCGCGAGCCGGACGCGCAAAGGTCAAGCGCTCCTCTTGGAGCGGGTTGCCTTCGACGCGGCGATCGCCGCCTCAGCGGCGGCGCGCACCTGCTCTGCGGTGCCCGCGGCCGCGCGGGCGGCGGCAGGGCCGGCCTTGGGCAGCGTGGCCGGCTCGGCGACGTACATCTTGAAAGCGGTGCCAGGACGGAACTTCGGCACGGCAGTGGATTCGATGCGTACCGACGTGCCGGTGCGCGGGTTGCGACCCGTGCGCGCCGCGCGGTCTGCGCGCTCGAACGTGCCGAAGCCGGTGATCCCGACCTTGCCACCTTGGGCGACCTCACGAATGATGACATCGAAGACCGCCTCGACGGCGTCCGCTGCCACCTTCTTGCCCCCTAGCCGGCTCTCGAGAGCCTCAACCAGATCAGCCTTGTTCAACGTATTCCTCTCCCTCCAGAGATGGTGTCGACCGGTGTTCTCGTCCGGTCACGCTGTGGCGAGAGCACCGCGCCCCCCCACATCCATGTGCGCGGCCCGGTCGGGGCAATGAGGGACCCCTCCCGAAGCCGTTCCTTGACGGTTCTCTCCCCGAGCGCCGGCAGCGGAACTGAACGAGTGACCTACTGCCATGCTCTCAGAACACATGTCGTCCTGTCGTGCTTTCGTTGCGGTGATCTCCCAACCGGGCGATCGTCTGCCTTATCGGCACGAGGCGTCCTGACCCACAGGGGAACCCGACTGCGATCGAAGGACGGGCGACCGGCACATCCCGACCGAAACGTGATTTCCTCGCATTTACGCAGGTGAGGACTGCAAACGACGGAGGCACGAGAGAGCGCGTCGAGACGAGACGCGACCTTGCTACGCGCACGCCGGGACTGCGGAAACAGGGCTGTCCGTAGCCCTAGGGGGCGAGTTAAGACCTCACGAAACGTGAGGAAAGGACGCTGTCGTCGTGCCGAACGTCAGGCAGCGACGACCTTGACCGACGGCAGATACGACGGGCGGGACACCTCGTAGGCGTCGATGGCGTCGGCGTGCCGGAGGGTCAGGCTGATATCGTCCAGGCCTTCCAGGAGACGCCAGCGCACATAGTCGTCTACTTCGAACGGCATCGTCACGCCCCGGCAGGTGACCGTGCGCTCTTCGAGGTCGACGGTGACCTCCGAGCCCGGGTCCTCTTCCAGCAGCTTGAGCAGCAGCTCGCCGTCGCTGTCGGACACCTTCGCCGTGAGGAGACCCGCTTTGCCGGAGTTGCCGCGGAAAATATCAGCGAACCGCGGCGAGACCACCGCGCGGAACCCGTAGTCCATGAGCGCCCACACGGCGTGTTCCCGGGAGCTGCCCGTGCCGAAGTCCGGTCCGGCGACCAGGACCGACGCGCCAGCGTAGACAGGGTGGTTCAGGACGAACGACGGATCTTCTCGCCACGCGGCGAACAAGCCGTCCTCGAAGCCGGTACGGCTCACTCGTTTGAGGTAGCTCGCGGGGATGATCTGGTCGGTGTCCACATTGCTACGGCGCAGCGGCGCCCCGAGGCCGACGTGGGTCGTGAACTGGTCCATGACGAGCTCCTGGGATGCGAGGTGGAGAGCAATCCGGTGCGCTGCGGGCCGGTACGGATGGGGATAGGCGGATCAGGGCAGCGGCGGCAGATCCGCGGGGGCGGTCAGCCGCCCCGTCACAGCGGTGGCCGCCGCGACCGCGGGGCTGACCAGGTGGGTACGTCCGCCCTTGCCCTGGCGTCCCTCGAAGTTGCGGTTGGACGTGGACGCAGAGCGTTCGCCCGGCGCCAGCCGATCGGGGTTCATGGCCAGACACATCGAGCAGCCGGGCAACCGCCATTCTCCGCCGGCGGCCATGACCACCTCGTGCAGGCCTTCCGCCTCGGCCGCGTGGCGCACGTGCGCAGAGCCCGGAACCACGAGCAGCCGCAGGCCGTCGGCAACCCTCCGGCCGCGCAGGACCTCGGCGACCGCGCGCAGGTCCTCCAGGCGACCGTTCGTGCACGAACCGACGAACACCGTGTCGACGGGCACCTCCCGCAGCGGTGTGCCCGCGGTGAGCCCCATGTAGTCGAGCGCACGGCGGGCCGCGAACGCGCGGGATTCGTCCCCGAAGGAGTCCGGATCCGGTACGACGTCCCCGATCGGGGCTCCTTGGCCCGGGTTCGTCCCCCAGGTGACGAACGGAGTGAGCGTGCTCGCATCGATGCGCACCTCGGCGTCGAACGCCGCGTCCTCATCCGTGCGCAGCGCGCGCCACGCTTCCACGGCCGCGTCCCAGTCGGCACCGGTCGGCGCGTAGGGTCGCCCCGCCAGGTAGGCGAACGTGGTTTCGTCGGGGGCGATCATGCCCGCCCGCGCCCCCGCCTCGATGGACATGTTGCAGACGGTCATGCGGGACTCCATCGACAGGGCAGCGATGGCGTCCCCCCGGTACTCGATGACGTATCCTTGGCCGCCACCGGTACCGATCCGCGAGATGATGGCCAGCACAAGGTCCTTGCTGGTGACCCCGGGAGGAAGCTCGCCCTCGACGGTCACGGCCATCGTCCGGAAGGGCACCAGCGGCAGAGTCTGCGTGGCCAGGACATGCTCGACCTCGCTCGTGCCGATCCCGAAGGCCAGCGCGCCGAAAGCGCCGTGCGTGCTCGTGTGCGAATCGCCACAGACGATGGTCATGCCCGGCTGGGTCAGGCCCAACTCGGGGCTGATGATGTGCACGATGCCCTGGTCGGGATCGCCCATCGGGAACAGGCGCACGCCGAACTCCGCGCAGTTGCGGCGCAGCGTCTCGATCTGCGTGCGGGACGTCTCGTCCTCGATCGGCCCAGGCAGCGTCGGCACGTTGTGATCCTCGGTCGCCACCGTGAGGTCTGCGCGACGCACCGTTCGCCCGGCGAGCCGCAAGCCGTCGAACGCCTGCGGGCTCGTGACCTCGTGGATCAGGTGCAAGTCGATGTAGAGCAAGTCCGGCTGGCCCTCCGCGGACGCCACCACGTGCCGCGCCCAGACCTTCTCTGCCAGCGTCTGCCCCATCCTGGATCTCCTTGCCCGAGCCGTCCGCCCGATCGCTCTCGTGACGTCACGCGCGGCCCGTCGCGCGGCGTTGCGCCTGGAGGCGCCACCCGCGATCACCGTCGCGGTGGCGTACCAGAACCACTGTCCCGGCTTCCCCCTCATCCGTTCAAGATGTGGCGGGCTTGCGTCTCAGGAGGTGGGACGACAAAATAGCGTTATGGAAAGCTCGAGCGGCGTAGGGGTTCTCGACAAGGCGGCGACGGTCTTGGGAGCACTGGAGGCCGGCCCGTCCACTCTCGCACAACTCGTCGCGAGCACCGGTCTGGCCCGTCCGACCGCGCACCGCCTCGCGGTTGCCCTGGAACACCATCGCCTCGTCTCGCGCGATATGCAAGGCCGCTTCATTCTCGGGCCGCGCCTCGCGGAGCTGGCCGCCGCGGCCGGTGAAGACCGCCTCCTCGCGGCTGCCGGGGCCGTCCTGGCCGCACTGCGCGACCATACCCACGAGAGCGCCCAGCTGTTCCGCCGCCAGGGCGACATGCGGATCTGCGTCGCCGCCGCCGAGCGACCCATGGGCCTGCGCGATTCGATCCCGGTGGGCTCCACGTTGTCGATGCTCGCCGGGTCCGCCGCGCAGGTGCTTCTCGCGTGGGAGGAGCCGGACCGGCTGCACCGCGGATTGCAGGGCGCGCAGTTCACCGCCACGACGCTGTCCGGTGTTCGGCGTCGCGGGTGGGCGCAAAGCATCGGGGAACGTGAGTCCGGAGTGGCAAGCGTGTCCGCGCCCGTGCGCAACCCAGCCGGGCGCGTGATCGCCGGGGTGTCGATCTCCGGTCCGATCGAGCGCATCTCCCGTCAGCCCGGCCGCCTGCACGCCGCCACGGTCGTGGCCGGCGCGAACAAGCTCACCGAGATGCTCCATCGGGCGCACGCCCAGCAGCAGGCCGCCCAGGAGGCGCGCGCCAACGTCGACTCCACCCGGAGCTGAGCGGCGGGCCTCAGACGTGCGCGGTGTAGAGCACGTACGCCGCCTCGGCCACCACTCGACCATCCGGCTCCTCGTGGGAACGCAGGTGCGCCCGCACGATGTCGACGAACTCGTCACCGCGGTCCCCGGCGAGGCGTAGCCAGCCGAAATGCTGTGGGCTGCCGTGGAAGCACAGCCGCATGCCGTCCTCGACCGAGTCGAACTCCCAGGGAATGGTGAGTTCCGAAGCCTCCACCGACCCGAACTGCTCGCGCAGCATGGGCAACGCCCAGCCCGGCTTCCCCCAGTGCAGGTGGGTGGCCCCCCGCATGTCGGGCAGCAGAGAGAGCATCGCGTGGTTCTCGTCGTAGACGAAGCCGTGCGCCGCCCACGCCGTCATCATGAAGACGCCTCCCGGCCGCAGGATGCGGGCCATCTCCTTCATCGCCGGCGGCGGGGCCGCGTACATGGCCCCGAAGGACGACACGATCGCGTCTTGCGAGGCTGCCTCAAGCCCCGTCTTCTCGGCCGACGCGTGCCGCCACGTCACACCGTCGCCGACGCGCTCACGACCTTCCTCGAACAGGCGGGGCGACGGCTCCACGGCCGTGACCTGCAGTTGCCGGTCGCGCAGCAGCTGCGACAACTGCCCGTGCCCCGCCCCGATGTCGGCGACGGCCGCGCCGGAATCCAGCAGCTCAGCCACCCGGTCGGCCAGCACCGCACCGATCGGGGCCAATCGCTCTCCCGTCGGTGTGTAATCGCAGCTCGACCACAGGTCGCTCAGACGGTACGTACGCTCTGCGGCCATCCCCGGCATGTCCCTACTTCACTCGTGCCGTGTAGAGCCGGTAGGGCGCCTCGCCCTTGATGGTTCCGTCGGGGCGAGCGTTCTCGTTGAGGTAGGCCTCAACGACGGCCCGCATGTCCTCGTTCTTTTCCTCGGCGAACCGGTACCACGCGTAGTGGATCGGGCTGGAGTTGTCGTAGAACTCCAGCGCCTCGGCAACCGAACCGAACTCCCACGGATAGCTGTGTTCCTCGCTGGTGAAATCGGTGAAGTGCCGCGCAAGCTGCTCTCTTCCCCAGTCCTCGTTGCCCCAGCGCAGGTGCGCCAAGCCGCGCATGTCAGGCAGCACCGTCAGCATCCGCTCGATCTCGGTGTTGCGGAAGCCGTGCTTGCCCATCACCGTCATGGCCAGAAGTCCTCCCGGTTTGAGGACCCTGGCCGCCTGCGCCAGCGACGGCGGCGGAGCGGCGTAGATGAGGCCGAACGCCGAGACCACGGCGTCCTGGGAGTTATCCGGCAGGTCGAGCTCCTCGGCGCTGCCGACGAGCCAGCTGACCGCATCGCCGGTCCGGGCCTTTCCCTCCTCGACGAGCTTCTCGGCGGGCTCGACCGCCGTGACCTTGAATCCGCGATCGGCGAGCGACCTGGCCATCTCGCCGTGGCCTGCGCCGATGTCGGCGATCGACGCGCCAGTGGGCAGCATCCCCGCGACCTTCTCGGCCAGCTTCTCGCCGGCCGGTCGCATCTTCTCCGTCATCGGGGCGTAATCCCCGTGCGACCAGATGTCGTTGATGATCATGTGGTAGTAGGTCATGAGCTGCCCCTTTGCAGGATCGACGTCACGGGTGACCTCGCCGCGTCATGGCGTGAGGCTACCAACGACGCGGCCTCCTCACCTGTGCTTCGCCATGCCACATCGGGGCCTCTCGACGCGTGAAGGCCCGAATCCCCGTGGGGGATTCGGGCCTTCACACCAATGTCGTCCACGCGTAGCCCCGACGGGATTCGAACCCGCGCTACCGCCTTGAGAGGGCGGCGTGCTAGGCCACTACACAACGGGGCCATGCTGCGCCCGGGACGGGCGGCGGGTCGTTACCCTACCGCGTCCCGGCGACGTTCTCACAATCTGTTTCAGACGATCATTCCGTGCGACATTGCGTGCACCATTCCGTGCGCGCGAAGCCACGCGGCGCGCCGTCCGGAACAACGGGATACACCGTGCTCTCGATGCCCTCCCAGGTGGGAGGGCATCGAACGTCGCCGTTGAGCGACTGGCTGGGGTACCAGGACTCGAACCTAGACTGACGGAACCAGAATCCGGCGTGCTACCAATTACACCATACCCCAAGGGGTATCTCCTCACGGATGCCGGATAGGACGGGTGAACCCGCCACATCCCGCGGTCGCAAGACGATCCGAAAGAGCACTCTAGCGGCCCGTGAACGACCAGCCCAAATCCGTGCCCGTCCCGCCGGCCTGCCCCTTCGATCGAAGCCCCCCGCCTCACCTGAGCCTCGCGCCGAGCACCCCGCCAGATAGCGCCCGATCACCTGTCCACGACGAAGGCGCGCGGCAGCCGCGCACGATCCGCAGGTCAGCGAGCTACCCCGTGTAACCTAGGGCCGTGAGCGGCGAGGACGGGCCCGTCCGGCAGGCGAGTTCGCCGTGGGCTTGATTCCTGCACGAACCGCCGGATAACGAGCTCGACGAACGCGGAGATCAGGCATGAGCAACGTGGACGGCGCACAGGCCGGCGACTTCATCCGCGACCTCGTCCGATCGGACAACGCGGCGGGCACGTTCGGCGGCCGGGTGCAGACCCGATTTCCCCCCGAGCCCAACGGCCACTTGCACATCGGGCACGCGAAGGCGATCTGCGTCGACTTCGGCATCGCGGCGGACTTCGGCGGAGTGTGCAACGTGCGCTTCGACGACACGAACCCGGACACTGAGAAGGGCCGGTACGTCGAGTCGATCCTGGACGACGTGCGCTGGTTGGGGTTCGAGCCCGCGTCGATCCTGCACGCGAGCGACTACTTCGAGAAGCTGTACGAGTGGGCCGAGCACCTCATCGGCGCCGGACTGGCCTACGTCGACGATCAAAGTTCGGAGACGATTTCCGCGCAGCGCGGCGGCTACGGCAAACCGGGGGTCGAAAGCCCTCACCGAGAGCGGGCGATCCAGGAGAACCTCGAGCTCTTCCGTCGCATGCGCTCCGGCGACTTCCCGGACGGCTCAAGGGTCCTGCGCGCCAAGATCGACATGCAGCACGAGAACATGCAGCTACGCGACCCGATCATGTACCGCATCCGGCGGGCCCATCACTTCCGCAGCGGCGACGCATGGTGCCTCTACCCCACGTACGACTGGGCACACGGCCAGTCCGACGCCATCGAGGGCGTCACACATTCCCTGTGCACGCTGGAGTTCGACAGCCACCGGCCTCTCTACGACTGGTTCCTGGAGCATCTGCCGCTCCCGTCGGACCAGCCCCGGCAGACCGAGTTCGCGCGTCTGGAGCTCACCCACACGGTCACCAGCAAGCGGCGGCTGGCCGCCCTCGTCGCGGACGGCGTCGTGGAGGGGTGGGACGATCCGCGCATGCCGACGATTTCAGGTCTGCGCCGACGAGGCTATCCGGCGAAGGCGATTCGTGATTTTTGCGCGTTCATCGGCGTCACGAGGACGAACAGTCGCCACGACATCGAGCTGCTCGAGTCTTTCGTCCGGCGCGAGCTGAACCTCACAGCGCAGCGCCGGATGGCCGTCCTTCGACCGCTCAAGCTCGTCATCACGAACTGGCCCCGCAACGACGACGGGAAGCCGGTGGTGGAGCATGTTGAGGCAGTCAACAATCCTGAAGACCCGGGCGACGGGACCCGCTCGGTGCCGTTCACGGGCGAGCTTTGGATCGAGCGTGAGGACTTCGAGGAGATCCCTCCGCCGAAGTTCTTCCGGCTCTCGCCCGGCAGAGAGGTACGGCTCCGCGCAGCTTACTTCGTGACCTGCACAGACGTGGTGAAGGACGCGGACGGCGACATTGTCGAGGTGCACGCCACGTACGACCCGGCCAGCCGCGGCGGCAACGCTCCGGACGGGCGCAAGGTGAAGTCCACGATGCACTGGGTGTCGGCTGCCCACGCGGCCGACGCGACCGTATCCCTGTCCGAGCGGTTGTTCGAGGCGCAGGTCCCTGGCGAACGGACCGGGGACGCCTTGGACGACATCAATCCCGGCTCGCGCGAGCTGCTCACGGGATGCAAGGTCGAGCCGGCGCTCGCTGAGGTCGCACCCGGCGAGGTCGTGCAGTTCGAGCGTCTCGGCTACTTCGCCGCGGACCCGCGCGAGCGGATGTTGTTCCACCGGACGGTCGGCCTGCGCGACGAGTGGGCCAAGATCCAAAAGCGGTTGCGCGCATAGGTCGTTCGCGACGGATCACGGACAGGCGAACGACCGCACGGACACCACGTGGGCGTTCGTCAGGTCTCAGGCCAGCAGATCCGCGACTTCCGCGAGGGAATCCCGGCCCGCCGGGCACCTTCGATGTCGGTGTCGAGCGTATCGCCGACGCACATCACCTGCTCGGCAGGCAACTCGAGCAGGTCTCGGGCGTGCGCGAACACCCGCGGGTCGGGCTTGCCGACCCCGAGGGTGTCCGTCGTGACCGCGGGGCCGAGCTCGTCCAGTCCGGTCGTCTCCAGCTTCAGACGCGTCTGGTCGGCACCGGAGTTCGTCAGGAAGACCACTCCGGCCCCGAGGCGCCGGACGACGCGGACAAATCCTGCGACGTCGGAGAAGAGCCGCTGGGCCGCGCCGAACACACTCCGGTAGGAATGCTCGTACTGCAAGACGTCCCCAGGCGGGAGACCCACGGCGCTTCGAGCCTCCTCGAAGCGGTGCCGACGCATCTCGCTGAAGCTCAGGGCGCCGCGCGTGTACGCATCGAAGAACCGGCCCGGGTCGGCGTAGTAGCGCGCCGAGAACCCCTCGTGAATGTCGGGATCCACGAGCGGCCAGAGGGTTCGCGCAGCGTCCATGCCCGCGCCCCACATCGCGGTCCGAGTGTCCAGCAGCGTGTCATCGATGTCGAGCAGCAACCCCCGGACGGGCGCATCCCACATCGTGACCGTCACGCCGGCCCCGTGCGTAGCCCCGAGCCGGGGTGGTCGACCGTCTCCGCCTCCTCGGGCTTGGGCTTGGGCTCGCGCTCGGCTTCGGCTTCGGCTTCGGCTTCGGCTTCGGCTTCGGGCAGGCTGGCGCGCAGCGCGTGCAGTCGGCGCAGCGTCGAGGCGCGGCCGAGGAGCTCCATCGACTCGAACAACGGCGGGGAGACGGTTCGTCCCGAGACGGCCACCCGCAGCGCGCTGAACGCGAGGCGCGGCTTCAGGCCCAGGCCGTCGATGAGCGCTCCCCGTAGAGCTGCCTCGATCCGGTCCCGGGTCCAGCTCCCCCGGACCTGGCCGAGATCGGCGCCGGCATCGTCGGGCAGAGCCGCGAGGGCGGCGATCCCCGCATCGAGCACCGCCGCCGCGCCATCCTTCAGCGATGCTCGCGACGTCTCCTCGATCACGAAGTCCTCGTCCGCGGTGAAAAACGGACGAAGCTGGTCGGAGGCCGAAGTGAGGTGCGTCAGCCGTTCCTGGATGAGGACGACCGACGACCGCAACCGGGCGAGTTCGCCCAACGAGGGGTCATCACCGAGCAGTCCGTCGGCGACGAGGAACGGGAGCAGTCGACGCGACAGCTGCCCGGGGTCGAGCGAACGGATGTACACGCCGTTGAGCCAGTCCAGCTTGCCGAGGTCGAACACGGGACCGACCGGGTTCACCTTGTCCCAGGCGAACCTCTCGCTGAACTGCTCGAACGAGAACACCTCGACGTCCGATCCATCTGGGTCCCGGGCGGGCGGGTAGCCGAGCAACGCCAGGAAGTTCACCAGCGCCTCGGGCAGGTAGCCCTGATCACGGAACCAGGTCAGCCGCGCCGCAGGATTCTTGCGCTTAGAGATTTTGGACTTGTCGGTGTTGCGCAGCAGCGGCATGTGTGCGAAAGCCGGCGCGTCGAGCCCAAGCCACCGGTAGAGCAGCAGGTGCTTAGGCGTCGAACTGATCCATTCCTCGCCGCGCACCACGTGCGTGACGCCCATCTCATGGTCATCGACCACGACGGCCATGTGATAGGTCGGGAACCCGTCGGCTTTCAGGATGACCTGGTCGTCCGGTCGCGGAGCGCTCACCCGCCCGCGGACGAGATCGTCGAACTCCAGGGGCACATCGTCGGGGATACGCATACGCACCACGGGTTCCTCGCTGTAACCCGGCAGGGCGGCCCGTTCCTGTCGGGTCTTGCCGTAGCACAACCCGTCGTACCCGGTCACGGACGCCTTCGAGCGCTGCTGCGTCTCGCGAAGCTCCTTGAGGCGCTCGGAGCTGCACCAGCAGCGGTAGGCGTGGCCATCGCTCAGGAGCCTGTCCACGTAGGGGCGGTACGTCGCCAAACGCTCACTTTGCCGGTACGGCGCCGCCGGTCCGCCACGGTCCGGGCCTTCGTCCCAGCTCAGGCCCAGCCAGGCCAAGGTGTCGTACAGCTGCTGCTCGGAATCCGGCCGATAGCGAACCCGATCCGTGTCCTCGATCCGAAGGATGAACGTACCGCCGGCCTGCCGCGCGAAGGCCAGGTTGAACAGCGCCATGTAGGCGGTCCCGACGTGTGGGTCGCCCGTCGGGGACGGCGCCACCCGCAGGCGTGGGCCCCTGTCGCGTGGCGCGAGGCGGTCCGCGGCGACGCGCGATTCGGGCGAGGGATGGGGGCTGGAAGCGCTGGTCATGATGGCCTTACAGTACCCAGACCGCGACTGTACGCCGCTCAGCGGCGCACGAACGGGTTCATCAGCGTCCCGATCCCCTCGACCTCGACCTCCACGCGCTGGCCCGACTCGACCGGCCCGACGCCTTTGGGCGTGCCGGTGAGAATCACGTCGCCCGGCAGGAGCGTGAACGCTTGGGAGACGAACGCGACTAGCGCGTAGACCGGATGGATCATCAGGGCGGTCGAGTCCTCCTGCACAGTCCGCCCGTCCACGCGCGTGCGGATCTGGACGTCGCTCGGATCCAGTTCGGTTTCGATCCACGGCCCGAGCGGGCAGAAGGTGTCCATCCCCTTCGCTCGCGCCCACTGGCCGTCACCGGTCTGCAGGTCGCGGGCGGTCACGTCGTTGGCGCACGTGTAGCCGAGGATGACGTCGGCGGCGGCGGCCGCATCCACGTCCTTGCACATCCGCCCGATGATGACGGCCAGTTCTCCCTCGTAATGGACGTTCTTGGCGAACTCGGGGATGACCACCGGATAACAGCAGCGGATGGGGCGGCGTCTCGTGGTCCATCTCGGCGATGTGCTCGGAGTAGTTTCGGCCCACGCCGATCACCTTGCTGCGCGGGATCACCGGGGCGAGCAGACGGACATCCCCGAGTTCGTGGCGCGCGCCCGTCGGAGTAATGGGCGTATAGAGGGGATCCCCTCCCACCTCGGCGATCCAAGCCGGCTCGCCGTCCTCGCTCATCACCACGCCGTACGACGGGGTGTCGTCGAGCACGTACCGCGCGATCTTCATGTCTCCTCCTGGTGCCGTGCCTCGAACGCTATCGGACGCGTGCGCGGGTACGCCCGTTGTCGGTCCCGATCCAAAGGCGAGCCCCGGTGGGGGACGATTAGCGCCGGGCGCTCTCATAGCGCAGCAAGGTCGTCGTGCGTTCCGCCGCGTGGTCGACGATCCGCTGCGGGTAGCCGTGGGCGTAACCATCCTGGACGGTCCAGGGGGTGTGGGCCGCGGCGCCGACGACATGGCACAGCTCGGGGATCCAGCGACGCACGTAGTCCCCACGGGGATCGAAGCGCTGCCCCTGCGTGACAGGGTTGAAGATGCGGAAGTACGGGGCCGCGTCGGTTCCGGTGCCCGCGGACCACTGCCAGCCATGGTTGTTCGATGCGAGGTCCCCGTCGCGCAGCTGGCTGAGGAAGTGGCGGGCCCCGTGCGGCCACCAGATGTGCAGGTCCTTGGCGAGGAACGAGGCGGTGACCATCCGTACGCGGTTGTGCATCCACCCTTGCGCCAGCAGTTGGCGCATTCCCGCGTCGACGAAGGGGTAACCCGTGCGGCCCAGTTGCCACGCCACCAGTCGCGCGGCCACCTCCTCGTCGGCGTCCGGCTCGTCGTAGCTCAGCCGGGCCAGCGCGGGCTTGAGGTCGTGCCACGCCGAGCGAGGGTGGTGCCACAGGACGTCCGCGTAGAACTCGCGCCAGGCCAGCTCTGTGACGTAACGCGTCGCGGCCTCGGTCCGCCCGGCCGGGTGATCCGCGATGTCGGCGAGCATCGAGCGCGGATGGATGGCTCCGTACTTGAGATGCTCGGACATGCGGGACGTCGAGTCCAGGTCGGCACGGTCGCGTTCCGTGTCGTACGTCGCGAGTCCGTCGTCGAGGAACGCCGCCCATGCCTCCTCGGATCCAATGTCACGGCCCGGCACGTCCGGTCCCTCAGGTGCGTCCGGGATGAGCAGTCCCTCCGTCGCGATCCCTCGGCAGAACCGCAGCCCCGGAGGCACGGCCGTCGGGGGCGGCCAGCCGTGGCGTCGCCACGCCCGACAGAAGGGGGTGAACACCTGGTATGGATTGCCGACGCCCGTGCGCAGCCGTCCCGGCGGCACCGCATAAGGAGTCCCTGACGGGTGCATCGGCACGTCCCCGAGCGACGTCAGCACCGCCTTGCCGCGGCGGCGGCCGTACGGCGTCGATTCTCCCGAGACATGCACCGACACCGCGTCCGACTCTGTGACCACCTGCGCCACAACGGACGCCGGGTCACCGCTGCGCACGACGATCGCCCCGTCGTAGTCCTCCTGCGCGTGCGTCAGCGCGTTGCGCAGCGCCGCCAGACGGGCGCCCCCGGCGCCGCGCAGAAGAACGGGGTCAAGGACGAACAGCGGCAGCACCGCGCCACCACCGGCCGCCTCATGAGCCGAGGACAACGCCGGAAGGTCGTGTAACCGCAGATCTCGTCGTAACCACAGCACGGTGGTCGGCACAATTGATTTCCCTTCTCGACCCTGAGGGTCGGGCCCTAGACCAGCCTGGGACCGACACTGGACCAGCCCTCGACCGACGCGGACGACGCGGACGACGCGGACGACGCGGACGACGCGGACGATTCGAGTTTCCGCGCGCGGTGGTCGACCGTTACGTCTGAGCGCGCTGGCGCCACCGGCTCACGCGTCCAGACGACCTCGCAACAAACTGTCCCCGGAGTGGGCCGGCTCGTTGTCGAGCGGCTCACGGGATACGTCGACGATGTCGTATCCCTGCGCGACCAAGCCTGCGGGGATTGGGAACTGCGCGTTTCCCGCGTCGGGCATGACTCCGATAGAGATCATCCGCGTGCCGTCCTTATGGAGCAGCCAGACCTCGTAGACCTGCCCCGACGGGGGCGGCTGCATCGTCGGGACGGACAACTCGAGGCGGTCCGTCCCCGCGTACTGCACGAGCTCGGCACGGCCGTCGACCTCTCCCCCAGCGACGGGACGCAGCGCCGTGCTGGCGAGGACTTGGTCCACCGATTCGCGGGTCGCCGTTGAGGAGGGAGGCGTCGCACCCGTGGGCTGCGCAGTCACGGACTCCGGGGGCGCGCCCCATATCATCGAGCCCGCGAGCAGTCCCCCGGCAACACCCGCGGCCACGCCGCCCGCGAGCAGCGCCCACCGGCGCTGCGCGCGCGACCTCGCCGATCCTCGCAGTTCGGAGGCGGTCGGCACGTCAGGTTCGTGGGATGGAGGCTCCGGGCGAGTCCCCTGCTGCGGTCGTGTCGCCGCGCCGAGGTCGGTCGAGACGAGCCGAAGGCCTGCGGTGTGTGCTGCGACAGCATCCCACGTCCCGGGCGGGGGGTCGCTGAGTCGAAACAGCGCACCCTCGCGGAGCAGCCGCGCCGTCCGCCGGTGGTCGTGGAACGTACTCGCGCACTGAGCGCACGTGCGCACGTGCTGCGACACATCCGCTGCCACCGGAAAATCCAGGGCGAGGTCGAGCAGTGCGTCGTCACCGGGATGGGTCACAACGCACCTCCTCGAGTCTTTCCCGCAACAACCTGAGACCGCGACGCACATGGCTCTTCACCGTGCCGACCGGCAGATCCAGTCGATCCGCGACTTCGACGTGGGTCCGCCCCTCCATGACCGCCATCCGGACGATTTCCTCGCGCGGCGATCCCAAACGTTCCAACTCGTACTGCAGGTACACCCGGTCCGAGACCTCGTCATCGAAGGTCAGCGACACCTGCTCCAGACCGTCAGCAACCACCCCGGCGTTGCGAACGGCGCGCCGCCGCTGCTCGTAGAGATCCAAAACGCAGTGCCGGGTGATCCCGACCAACCACGCGGGCAGTGCCGATGGCCCCGGGCGCAGGGTGTGCCGAGAATGCCACGCCGAGATGAAGGCCTGCTGAGTGACGTCTTGGGCGTCCTGTTGATGACCTACCGATCGCAGCGCGATCGTATGGACGAGCCCACTCCAGCGGGTGAACGCCTCGGCGAGCGCCTCGTTGTCGCCCTGCGCGAGCAGCGTAGATAGGTGCTCAGTCGTCGCTTCGGCAAGCACCCCATTTGGCATCCCCGCAGTATACCGAGGCGCCTCCGCCCTGATCCGAAACCGCTGAGACCTGCCGGTCAGTTCACTCGAACCGCGGTGGCCACGACGTTCGCGACGTACTCCCCGCGCTGGGGGTCGAAGTCCCCGCCGCAGGAGACCAGGTGCAAGCGGGCTGGCCCCGCCGCGTCGAAGAGCGCGGCGGGGTCGAGTTTGTCCTTTGGCACGATCTCAACGCGTTCGATGCGATACCGCACGTCCCGGCCGTCGACGCTCAGCGTGAGGAACGACCCCTTCGGGATCCGGTCCAGCCGGGCGAGCGGACCGGGCCCGTATCGCGCGGCATCCACGTGAGCGGCGATGACCACCGCCCCCGTCCGGTCCAGCGGGGACGCCCCGAACCGGTACCACCCGCCAACGTTCGGGTCGTCAGGGACGGCCATCTGGCCTGCCTGGTCGCCACGGGAATGGACCCCGACAGGCGTCACAGGCAGCTGCGCGTCGGGCAGCGTCACCCGGGTCGGGGCCCGCTGCGCCTCTGGTGCGACCGGAGGCGGCACAGCGTCCCGTACCGGGACGATCGCGCGCGCCTCCCCGACCGCAGAGGCTGCGGCCGGTTCCGATCCGTCGGTGCTCGTCGTGCCCTGTGGCGTCGGGTCCGTCGTCCCCGTACCGCGCACGAGGACGGAAGTAGCGTCGACGGCGGATCCGCTATCCCAGATCGCCGTCGCCGACGTGGCTCCGAGCAGGGCGGCCGCCGCAACGGCGGCCGCCATGCTCAGTCGGCGAAGGCCGAGATCCACTACGCCCGAGACGTCGCGCGACGCCGCAGGACGAGCAGAGCCGCGCTACCTGCCACCGCTGCCCCGCCGACCGCGATCAGGCTCCGGGTCGCGCTGTCCTGGCTCGCGGCCTGGCCACCGTTTCCGGCCGGTACTCCGGCGGGAGCGCCGCCCGCGGCCTGTACCGTCTGCACGGCCAGCGCGAGGTTGGAGTCCGCGGCGCTGCCCCACGCGTACACGATCGTGTTCACGCCGGCCTTGACCTGCACATCCGCCGGACCGATCGCCACCTTGTCCGTCCCGGCGAGGACGACGTCAGCCTTGATCGTCCCGGCCGGCAAGACAGCGTTGACGCCCTTGGGGTTGGTCAACCCGGCGAATGCCACCGCGCCATTGGCGCGGACGTCGACGGCCGGCGCCGCGGCCACGTGCCGCACGGTGAGCCGGCCCTTGCCGGCGCCCGTCTCTGCGGTGTCGTTGACGAACGGGGTCAGGGTCGGTGTGCCCTTCTCCGTCAGGTGAGCCGCGACGGTGACGTTCGCCCCAGCGGGCACCGTGACGCCGGAAGCCTCCGTGATCGCCTGGGCATCGGCCGGATCGCCGGCCTTGACGACCTTGAGGTCGTAGGTGCCGGCGGGCAGGGTCAGCGGGTCCGTCAGCGTTCCCGGCTTGAAGTCCGTGATCAGCGGTTTGCCGTTGGCCCATACGTCGACGGTCGCGCCGGGAACCGCGTGCAACACGGACACCTGAGCCTCATCGGCGGCGAAGGCGCTCGGCGCCGCAAGGAGGCTGCCGGCCAAGGCCAGCCCTACTGCGGCGCCACCGGCTGCAAGCGGTGCACGGGAGAGAGAGAGCATGGACATGTTGACTCCTGTCAGTGGGGGGCGAAGACCCCGCCGGAACTGTTCCTGCGTCGGCCCCGAGGTCTGCCGATCGGGTCTTCTCACCCTTACTTCCAGCCGAACGACCGTCTTGGATGCACCTCGGAGGAACTAAATTCAACGCGCTTCTTTGTCCGGCGGTTTATGTCAGACCGCGCCATGCTTGTCAGGTCGAACGATGCATGAAACCCCGTCTCCGATGGGGAGCCTCGGCGAGGATGGGCCGCCGCGACCGTTATGCTCGGCTCCACCTTGGCCTATCGGCCAGCGAGAACCTGGTCCCGACGCCACCCGAGAGGCGAGCCTGATGGACCCCACCGACCTCGAACGCGATGGCTACCGCAAGTGCCAGGCCATCACTCGCCGACATGGCACGACGTACTACTGGGGAGCACGTCTCCTCGTGCCGACCGACCGCCGCCACGTCTACGCCCTCTACTCCTTGGCCCGGCTCGCGGATGACATCGTCGACCTTCCCGGCCAACTCGAGCCCGCCGACGTGGCGACGGAACTGCAACAGTTCGAGGATGATTTCTGGACGTCGGTGAGATCCGAGCAGGTGAGTGACCCCGTCTTGGCCGCTATCGCGCGAACCGTGCACGAATGTCGGCTTGACCACGACGTCTTCCACCGCTTCTTCACCGCGATGCGGACCGACCTGGTCCGCGGTCACTACGACTCCTGGGCCGACCTGCTCGGGTACATGGACGGGAGCGCCGCGGTCATCGGGGAGATGATGCTTCCGGTCCTGCACCCGACGCGGGGTGCGCGAGAGCCCGCCCAGCGTCTCGGCCTTGCCTTCCAACTGACCAACTTCCTGCGGGACGTCGACGAAGACCTCGAGCGCGGCCGGGTCTACCTGCCCGCGGATGAACTCGCCCACTACGGCGTGGATCTTTCCGAGCGCCGCGTGACCCCGCAGTGGCGTGACCTCATGAGCTTCCAGATCGCCCGCAACCGACGCCTCTACCGTGAGGCCGACGAGGGACTGCTCTTGCTACCTGCGCGGTCCCGGCGATGTGTGGCCACCGCTCGGATCCTTTACGCGCGCATTCTCGACCTCATTGAAGACGCCGACTACGACGTCTTCTCCGGCCGCTTGGCCGTCCCGACGCGGGTCAAGGCGGGAACGGCCGCGCGCATGATCCTTCGCCGTCACCCCGAGTCTGCCGTCCGCGCCGACCGCGCTGCCCTCGCCGCCTGGCCCGCACGTGACGACCCTGGCGATGGCGATCTGGACGGCTGGCGTGACGATAGCGAGGTCGTCTTGCTCACGGACGACGGACGCGCCTGCGGTACCGCCGCCAAGTCGATCGTGCACCACGACGACACCCCGCTGCACCTGGCGTTTTCCTGCTACGTCCTCGACAACGAGGGGCGCCTGCTGGTCACCCGGCGCGCGGCCGCCAAGCGCAGCTTCCCGGGGGTCGTGACGAACAGCCTGTGCGGACATCCCAAGCCAGGTGAGCCGCTGCCGGACGCGATCCGCCGGCGGGCTCGCGACGAGCTCGGCCTTGAGCTCAAAGAGCTGCGCCTGGTCCTGCCGCGCTTCCGATATCGGGCGCTCATGGACGGGATCATCGAGAACGAACTGTGCCCCGTGTTCACCGCGCGGACCTCGACGCCGGAGCCGCATCCCGATCCGGCCGAGGTCCAGGACGTCTCGTGGGTGTCGTGGGAGCAATTCCACCGGGAGGCGAGCGCGGGCGACATCGCGTCGCTGTCACCGTGGTGTCAGGCGCAAATCCTCGAGCTGTCCAGGCTCGGCGACGAGCCTGGACTCTGGCCCGCCGCCGATCAGGCCCACCTGCCGCCCGCGGCGATCATGTCACCCGCGGCTGGCATCGCTACGACGTCGGAGGCGGTCGCGGCCTCGCGCGCCTCGACTTCGCGTGGCTCGGCTTCGCGTAGTTCGGAAAGCCGCGAGTCCGGCGCTCGGGGTGCCGCGCAGCCCAGCCACAATGCACCTTCCCCAACCACCCACGAATGACGTCCGGCCTCGGACCGACAGGAGATCGACTATGTCCCACCCGCTCATCGGTGCGCGGCGATGACGAACGTCGTCGTCATCGGCGCCGGTCTCGCCGGGCTATCCGCCGCCTGCCATCTCGTACCCGGAGGGTATGACCGGATCACCGTCTTGGAACGCGAAGCCGAGCCGGGAGGGCGCAACGGACTACTCACCGCCGATGGTTTTCGGTTCGACACCGGACCGACCGTTCTGACGATGCCCCACCTCATCGACGCGGCGCTTCAGGCCGCGGGCTCGAGTCTTGAGTCGGAGCTGCAGCTACACCGGCTGGACCCGGCCTATCGGGCCGTCTACGCCGACGGGTCGACGCTGCACGTGCGCGCCGATCCCGAGGCGATGCGTCAGGAGATCGCCACGGTCTGCGGGCCTCGCGACGCCGCCGCGTTCCCGCCCTTCGTGTCCTGGCTGGAGGACCTCTACGAAGTCGAGATGCCCAACTTCATCGAGCGTAACTTCGACTCCGTCATGGATCTACTCGCTCGACCAGGGGCCGCCGCTCGCCTCGTGCGGCTCGGTGGCTTCGGGCGACTCGGCCGGGCGGTCCGGGCTCGTTTCAAGGACCCCCGGCTGCACCGGCTCTTCTCCTTCCAGGCGATGTACGCCGGTCTCGCCCCGGACCAGGCGCTCGCCATCTACGCCGTCATCACCTACATGGACAGCATCGCCGGCGTGTTCTTTCCCGAGGGTGGGATGCACGCCGTGCCCACCGCGATGGCGCGGGCCGCCTCCGCTGCGGGCGTCGACGTTCGCTACGGGCAGGAGGCCTGCGCCGTACTCACCGGCCCCACGGGCGCCGTGCGAGCCGTGCGTACGAGCGACGGCGAAGAACTGCCTGCCGACGCCGTCGTCTGCACGCTCGACACCGCAACCGCCTATCAGCGGCTCATGCCCGACCTCACGCCCCCTGCGGCCGCGGCCCGCGGGGCGTACTCACCCTCGGCCGTCGTCTGGCACCTCGGGGTGCGCGGTGTGCCGAAGGAACCGACGTCCCATCACAACATCCACTTCGGGCACGCTTGGGCGCAGGCCTTCGACGACCTCCTGAAGGCCGGAACCCGGATGCGGGATCCCTCGCGGCTGGTGACATTCCCGTCCATGCACGACGTCGGCGCCGCACCCGAGGGGCACAGCACGATCTACGTCCTGGAGCCCGTCCCCAACCTCCAGGTCGGCCGGATCGACTGGGCGCAGGAGACTCCCCTCATCCGGGAGGAGCTGCTCGCCTTCCTCGACGCGCAGGGCTACCCCACGGACATCGTCACCGAGGCTCTCATCACCCCCGTCGACTGGGACCGTCAAGGTATGGCCGCGGGGACGCCGTTCGCGCTGGCCCACACCTTCCGGCAGACCGGACCGTTCCGGCCCCCCAACGTCGAGCGGCGCCGACCGGGACTCGTCCTCGCAGGGTCGGGGACGGTGCCCGGGGTCGGTGTGCCGATGGTGCTCATCTCGGGTCGGCTCGCCGCGCAGCGGGTCGCCGCGTTGAACGGCTAACACCAGCACAAGGCACCTTCGCCGGGGGCGAGGGCGCCGCCCGCGGATGCATCAGCGGAAGCGGCGGCCCTCGTCTCGGACGTAGGCGCGTACGGCCGCAGCCAGCGCAGCGACCGACCACGCCACCCATACCGCCGCTGCACCCCACCCGGGGAGCTCACCTCCCAGGGCACCGAGGACGGCGTCACGGACAGGCCGCGCCGGGGTGAGCAGCGAGAGCTGAGCCAGCCAGGAGGGGAACAATTGTGGCGGGATGACGAGGCCGCCGGCGAAGGCCAGCGGCGCGACGACGACCTGGGTGACCGCCACCGTCGTCGCCGGAGTGAACGAGCAGCCGATGAAGAGCGCGATCCCGAGGAAGGGCACGCACCCGATGATCGCGACCAGCGCCGCGGTCAGCAGCCGAGCGCCTGCCCAAGGCCCCACGAGCAAGGCCTGCGGCAGGGCCGTCGTCGTCATCGCGGCCAACGTCAGGGGGATCATCGCGCCGGCGACCACTGCGATCGTAACGACCAGCCGGCTCGCTGTGATGGTCCATCCCGAGACCGGTAGCGTCCGCACGAAGACCGACCACGGCGAGGCCCGCTCCTCGGCAGCGTTGATTCCCAGGCCGAAGACGCTGACGCTGAGCGCTCCCAAAACCGCCATCTGGGCGAACGCGTGAGACGCCTGCACCGGATCGGCGGCCAGCCCCGGTAACGGGCTGACGATCGCTAGGAGGGCGACCGCCGGAGCGAGCAGCAAGAAGAGCAGCTGGGCCGGCGAGCGCAAGAGCACCAGGGCCTGGGCGCGAGCGTGAGCCCCGATGAGATGCCCCGCTCGCGGGCCCGTTGGGGAGGCGGCCCGGTCGTGGCGACGGCGGCTCTGATCGGCTCCGCGAGCGTCCTCGACGGCGCTACGACGCCCCGTCGTCGGCCCCCTCGTCGGCCACGTCATCGACATGGCTCCGGCGCCGGCGCGGGCTCCGGGCCCGCTTCCGGCTCCCGCAGCATCGTGCGCAGCGAATCCTCCAGGCCCGGATTCCCGATGAGGACATCGCTGGCCCCGGGATCGAGCCGCAGCAGCGCCCGCAGCGTTGCGTCAGAATCGACGCTGGCAAGCCGGGCGGGATTGCCGGGGGACAGCTTCACGACTCCTGGCAGGGCCCGCAAGTCCCTGCGGTCGGCGCACGTGCGAACCGATACATGCCGGACCGGAACCCGTCCGCGAAACGATTCCAGGTCGTCGTCGGCGACGATCCGACCTGCTCGTAGCACGACGACCCTCTCACAGCCGCGCTCGATATCGCGCAGGTCGTGGCTGCTCAGCACGACGGTGGTGCCTTCGCCGCGGGCCCGCGTGACGACCTCGTCCACGACATCACGGGAGTCGGCGTCCAGGCCGGCCGTTGGTTCGTCGAGGAGTAGCAGTGTGGGTCGGCCCGCGAGGGCGAGGGCGAGGCTGAGACGGCGCCGTTGACCGGCCGACAGCGCGCCGCATTGCCGGCCGAGAAGGCCGTCGAGCCCGACGAGACGGGTCAGCTCGGCGGTATCGACGGGGTCGTCGTGGTGTGCCCTGACGAGATCGACCACCTCACGGACCCGCAATGCCTGCGGCAACGCATCGGTTTGCGGCGTGACTCCGATAGGGCGGCGAGCCCTGGGTTGGGTCGGGTCCGCCCCGCCGATGCGGACGCGCCCGACGTCGGGGCGGCGCACCCCGGCGAGAAGGGCCATGAGGGTGCTCTTCCCGGCGCCGTTGGGACCGAGGAGGCCGACGCTCTCGCCGCGCTGGATCTGTAGGTCGACGTCGGCGAGGGCGAGCGTCGATCCGAAGTATCGGCTGACCCGGGTGCATGAGATGCCCACCGCCGTGCGCACGGGTCTGGCTGGCATGCGCCTTCGTCCCTTCCGCCGGCTCGAGCATCTGATGTCGTGGTCTCCGTCTCGACCGGGATCCACCGTGTGGCTACCGCGTGGCCACCGCGTGGCCACCGAGCCGACGGCGGACACGCGGTGGAGCGCAAGGCAGCCCACGCTGCGGTATACCGTACGGGCCGGTGCGCCGGTCCGCGCGCTCGCCGTGCGCGAGCGTGACACGCTGAGGCTCCCGCGCCCCGGCGGGCCACTTCCCTCCCGGACGAGACGAGACCGCTCTGCGCACTATTCATCTCATCGCCCTCGGCACGCGCGGGGACGTCGCACCGTTCGTCACGCTCGCGGATGAGCTACGCGCCCGAGGCCACCCGGTGCTCTTACACGGCGCCACCCGGTACGCCTCGCTCGCGGCCGCTGCCGGGCTCCCCTACCGCTCGTGCGGCGACCTCGAGCTCTTCGGCGCGACACCCGCCCGCCATCGGTTCTTGCTCGCGCAGAGCAGCGTCAGCTACGCCCACCTGCGTCGGCGCTACCGTTGCTGGAGCGCGCTGGTCTGGCAGGATGTGATGTCGCTCGCCCACCCCGACGACGTGCTCCTGTGCGGTCTGGGGTCCGCCGCCCTGGCCCGCAGCTGGCGCCACGCGGGCGGGCGGGCGGGCCTCGTCCTCGTGGCCGACATCGACCCAGGACCGGGTCGGGTCCCCGATCGCCATCTGGTCTCCCGGGCCGATGAGGTGCGCCGGCGGGTGTTGTGGCGACTGGCCCTGGACATGTCCTCCGCGCCGTGGCCGACGCATCGGCCACGGCGCCAGCCGTCTGATCCCAGCACAGATGAGCCGATGCCGGTGATTCACGCCGTGAGCCAGACCCTCGCCTGCCGACCGCCGCCCCGCCACCCATGGCTCGCCCGTACCGGACATCTCATCGTGCCCGGCGCGTTGACCGCGTCCACCACCGAGCCGAGCCAGGCATTCCAGGGGCTTCGCGACGTTGACCGCCCCGTCGTGCACGTCGGCCTCGGCAGCGTCGGCGATCCCGATGGCCGCCTGCTGCGTCGGCTCGACGCCGCGGCAGCGGACGTCGGCTGCCTGCTCGTGACCGATGGGCCCCTCGACGCGGCGGCCGGCCTCGAGCATGTCCTCGGCGTCCGCGACGCCGATCATCATGCTCTCTTTGCTCAGGTCAGCGCGGTGCTTCACCATGGCGGCGCAGGAACGACGATCACCGGCCTGCTGGCCGCCCGGCCGACCGCCACGATCCCACAGCTGGGCGATCAATTCGAGCTGGCGCGTCGGGTCCACGCCCTCGGAGCGGGACCGGCTCCGCTGCACCGCCAGCTGCTGACGCCTCGGGCGCTTCGCCGCACCCTCCACCTGCTCGCCGACCCCCCGCCCGCGTGGCGACGCGCGGCAGAGGGCCTCGCGGGCCGCCTCGCCGCCGAAAACGGCGTGCGCAGCACCGCCTCGGCGTGCGAACAGGTCATGGCCGGGGCCGCCCGCCTACGGCCGGCCGCATAGGCTGCTGGTCATGACCTCGATCTCTGCGTCCTGACCTGCCCCGATAGGAGGCCACCGCTTTCGTGCACCTGCTCCTCAGCACCACCCCGATCCCGGCGCACACACTGAACGCAGCCGTCTTCGCCGCGGTCTGCGCGGCGGCTGGGGACACGGTCACGTGGCACGCACCCCGACGTTTTCACGACGCGATCACCGCCCTGGGGGCCGAGCCAGTCGACGTCGAGGCCGCCTGGGATCCCGACCGGGATAGCGGCGGCGTCCCCGTCATGGGGTCGGTGGCGCAGGTGCGCCGCGGGTACGCCGACCACATCGTCGGCCGCGCTGAGGGTCGCGCCCGCGACGTGCTAAGCATCATCGAGCGCACCTCTCCCGATATCGTGCTCGCCGATACCCTCGCCTACGGAGCGGGCCTGGCCGCACAGGTCGCTGGTCTGCCCTGGGCGACGTACGGTGATGGGCCGCTGCACGACCGGGATCCGGACACCCCGCCGTTCGGGTCAGGACTGCCGTACCGCACTGGGGCTACGTATCGCCTGCGCAACGCCGTCGTCCACCACGTCAGCGACCTCGTCTTCGCAGAATCCGCGCGATCGCTGCAGATGACCAGGACGCGGCTGGGCCTGCCGCCGGAACACGGCGCCGTGCTCGCAGCGGGGGTCTGCCCCGACCTGCACCTACAGGGCGGGGTTCCGGCCCTTGAGTACCCGCGCCGCCTGCCTACCCCCCCGGGGATCCACTTCCTCGGCAGTCTGTATCGGCGGCCGCCGGGTACGGCCGTACCGGCCTGGTGCGCTGACCTCGGACGGGATGGACGCCCCGTCGTCGCGATCACGCAAGGCAGTCTGCGACGTGACGTCGCCGAACTCATCGATCCGACGGTCCGGGCCATGGCGGATGAGGACTGTACTCTCGTCGTCGCGGCCGGGTCCGAACGCGGCGCGCGGCAGGTCCGAGCCATCCCGACGGGTCGGGCCACCGTCTATGCGGCCGCGTACGTCCCGTACGACGCTCTCGTCGCAGGGGCGTCGGTGTTCGTGACGAACGGCGGGTGGACCGGGGTGACGACCGCGCTCGCGCACGGGGTGCCGGTCCTGCAGGTCGGGCACACGGAAGAGAAGGCCGACATAGGACGTCGAATCGAGTGGAGCGGCTGTGGACTCTCCTTGCGGCGGGGCCGCCGGACTCCGGCACGGATCCGGCGCGCGATCCACGACATCCGGGACGATCCCGCGATCGCCGCTGGCGTGGCGCGCGTCGAGGCCGAATTCGCGGTCCGCGATGCCGGGACGCAGGGAGCCGCGCTGCTGTGCACGCACGCGGCTCGGACCACGCCGACGAAGGGACGTCAGTGAACGACCAGTACCAGTACCTTCTCCTGATGGGTGCCTGCCTTGCGGTGACGGCACCCTTGGAGTTCGCGTTGCGCGCCCGTGTCTATCGCCGGCCCCTGAGGTTGCTCGCCGCTCTGCTTCCCGTCGTCGTCATCTTCACGGTCTGGGACGCTGTCGGCATCGCCCGCGACCACTGGTGGTACAGCTCGCTCTATACGACCGGGATCATCCTGCCCGCCCGGGTACCCCTGGAGGAACTTGTCTTCTTCATCGTCATCCGCAGTACTGGTGTTCGATGGCGATCGTCGGCTTCTTCCAGGTGCTCGTCGACGGCTGGCTGACCAAACTCTCGGCCCCCATCGTTCTCTACGCGCCACAGCAGATCACGGGATGGCGCGTCCCGTGGGATATTCCCGTCGAGGATTTCCTCTTCGGGTTCTCGATGGTCACCGGCGCGATCCTGCTGTGGATCCGCGCCGGCCGACCCGCGTCTCCGCCCGAGCAGCACGCCACCGACCGGACCGACCGAACCGACCGAGGACGACGCCGATGACCTATCCCGTGGCACAAGCCTTCGACGACATCTCCCATCGCTACGACACCCTCGTCGGCCTGAGCCCGGGGTATCACGCCCAATTGCGCTCGTCGGCGAGGACTTTCGCCGACCGTCTGATGTCACGCGTCGAGGTGGGTGGGGCGGTCGTGCGCATTCTTGACCTCGGCTGCGGATCCGGGGCCTCCACCCGCGCCTTGACCCGAGCCTTGGACCGCCATGGTCCGTACGTCGTGCTCGGTGTCGACGCTTCGGCGGGGATGGTCGACCAGGCGGGCGCCAAGGAGTGGCCCCACACCGTGAGCTTCGTCCAGGCCCGTGCCGAGGATCTTTCGGATCTGCCGGAGACACGTGATGTCGACGGCGTCTTCGCCGCCTACCTGCTCCGCAACGTCGTCGAGCGAGAACAACTGTTGCGCGACGTGCGAGCGGCTCTCCGACCCGGCGGTACGTTCGTCGTCCACGACTACTTCCGACCGACGAACCCGATCTCGAGAGCCGCCTGGTCGCTCTTGGCGTGGACGGTCATCATCCCGCTGTCGGCGGTGCTGACACGCCAGCCTGGGCTCTTCGTCTACCTGTGGCGCAGCGTCGTGCAGTTCGAGTCGGCCGAGCAGATCGCGCGCGCCCTGGGCCGCGCAGGCTTCGAGGACGTGGACATCGCCGCCGTACGCGGCTGGGAACGCTTCGTCGTCCACACGATCAGCGCGCGGCGGCCGCGATGAGGTGGGCACGCCGGCACGACAGCCCTCACGGCGAGTTCCCTGGCCGCGACCGTCGAGCGGTCCGGCACGATCCCCCGCCGCCGCACGACCCTGCGACGACGAAGGGATCCCATGTCGTCGTCGTCGGCGGCGGTATCGCCGGATTGTCCGCCGCCGTCGTCCTGGCCGAACGCGGCCTGGACGTCACCGTGGTGGAAGCCCGGGAGAGTCTCGGCGGACGGTTGCGTTCGTGGCCCGTGACGGTCGACGAAGCGACGATGAGCCGCGGCTTCCATGCCTTCTTCCGTCAGTACTACAACCTGCGCTCGATCCTGCGCCGCGCTGACCCTCTTGCGCGACGGCTACGGCCCCTGACGGACTACCCCCTCGTCCACGCGCTCGGTTACCGTGACTCCTTCGCGGGCATCCCCCGGACGCCGCCCTGGAGCATCGCCACATTCGCTGCGCGCAGCCGGAGCTTCCCGCTCTCCCAGCTGGTGCGGGTCGACCTACGCCGCGCCCTGGACCTGCTGCGCGTGCGCTACCCAGCATCTTTCGCCGACTACGACGGTCGCAGCGCCGCCGACGTCCTGGACGACCTGCGTTTCCCGTCCGCCGCGCGACACCTGGCCTTGGAGGTGTTCGCCCGCAGCTTCTTCGCGCACCCGAGCGACTTCTCCGGCGCCGAACTGGTCGCGATGTTTCATACCTACTTCCTCGGCTCATCCGAGGGCCTGCTCTTCGACGTCCCCGACGGCGATTATGACCGGGTGTTCTGGAAGCCGCTCGGGCGCTATCTGCACGAGCAGGGTGCGCAGATCCGCACCGGCGCGCGGGTGAGCGCCCTGCGCGAATCAGACGCCGGCGACGGCCCGAGCGCTACCTCCTCCGAGCACGACGGAGCGCATCGTCGGCTCGAGGTCGTCGTTTCGGACCCGGGCGGCGACGACGTCATCACGTGCGACGCCATCGTCCTGGCCACAGACGTCGCCCCTTTGCAACACCTCGTGGCCGACGCGTCGTGGCTCGGCGACGAAGCGTGGCGCGCGGCCGTTGCGGGCTTGCGGGTCGCCCCGCCCTTCGCGGTGTGGCGGATGTGGCTGGACTCCCCCGTGCGAGCAGGCACGCCGCCCTTCCTCGGGACCGCCGGCTATGGCGAACTCGACAACATCAGCTGCGTCCACCTCTTCGAGGACGAAGCCGCCCGGTGGGCCGCGGCCTCCGGTGGAAGCGTCGTCGAGTTGCATGCCTACGCCGTCGACCACGACGTCAACGGGGACGTCGACAAGTCGGCGTTGCGACGGTCGCTGCGCCACCACCTCGAGCGTCTCCACCCCGAGCTGACCGGCGCCCAGGTCGTCCACGAAGAGTGGCTCGTCGAGTCGGATTGCCCACTCGTGACTCCCGACCCATGGCAAGACCGTCCGGGCGTCGAGACCCCCGATCCCCGGGTCATGCTCGCCGGGGACGGGATCCGGTGCGACCTACCGGTCGCCCTCATGGAACGAGCCGCCACGACAGGCATCATGGCCGCAGACCTACTACTCGCCCGGCGGGGCCTAGCGGGTCAGGGGGTATGGAGCGTGCCCCTGGCGGGGGTCCTTCGCCCTGTTGCTCGGCGGGGCCCGCATCCTCACTCCAGGCAGCGCATTTCCTGAGCCGCAGCCTCGCCGATCCGGTGCAGGATCGCAGCCTCGATGATCCGCCCGAGGATCGGCAAGGGCACGACGACCACGACGTTTTGACGAACGACGCAGCCACCGCCCTCGGACTCACAGCGCATCGAACCCTCCACCTGCGCGTCGATGCCGACGACGTCGACCTGCATCACGCCGGTGACAGCGCTGTCGTCGCGGGACCACTCCTCGCGACGCACGACGCGGGGCAGGCGACCCATCCGGCGACGCGCCGCGCCCGGTAGCCAGTTCTCGGGAAGCGTCGACTCGTATTCGACGTGGACCTTGTCCCCGATCACCTCGTGCCGTTTCGTGGACGTCCCTCCGGATGAGTCGGTCGCCGCCCGCTCACGAGCCACCTCGGGGTCACCAAGTCGTTCCCACAGTCGGTCGAGCGTGCAGTCCAGCCGGACGACGAACTCCTGCTGTGCCATGGGCGTCCTCTCGATACGCGGGGTTGCGGTGCGCGACGTCTCAGCGACCGCGACGCCGCACAGCGTAGGTCCGCGTCGCGTACTCTAAGTCGTCGCGCCACAGTCGCCGGGCGACGGCGCGCATCCCCCTCCGCACGACCGGACTCAGGTTGCGGGCCGCGTCGAAGCCGGGGCGGTCCGAGGTCGCGATGACGGCCTCGGTCATCACGGTTCGCGCAGGATGGACGCCGGGTGCGGTGAGGAGCGTCGCGTGCGTTTCGACGACGCTGCCAGCTCCCTCACCGGCGAGGATCGTCATGACGATCGTCTGGGCGTCTGGGCACGTGAAATCGGCGCGCACCGGAACGGCGAAGGTGGCTCCGAGCCGGAAGGCCACGTCGAGGACAAGCCGGTCCGGCGAACTGGCCTCCTCATCGACGACGAGGTGGGAGAACGCGTAGGGGTGCAGCCAGGCCCCATGCCAGGGATCGAGCCGGTTGGCGAGGATGTCCTGCGGTTCGCACGCGCCCGCGAGTGAGAAGACCGCGGCGAGCGAGGTGCGCGGATCGGGCCGCCGCGGGAGCTTCGGGGCGTCGGTGAGAGCGTGGTGTCCCTCGCTGGGTCGTCGCAACCACAGCAGAATCCCGTCGTCGTGGGCGGTCAGGGTGTCCCATCGCGGACGCGTCGATGGACCAAGTGCCATCCCGTGCCAGCGGCACCGCACCGCGTCTCCGACGACCGGGCACGTGTCCAGCAGGGCGCCCATGTGCGGGCAGGAACCGGGCCCCGCGAGGACTGCCCCGTTGCCGTCGCGCCACAGCACGTACTCCTCGCCGCCTACCACGCGGGCCAGCGACAGCCTCGGGCGCAGTTCGTGCGACGCCCCCACGACGACCCAGCCACCCGTGGGCCGGGCCTGGGCTGCCGCCAAGGACGCTGCGATCCGGCGCACTCTCGCCTGCCGCCACGTTTCTTTGAGCCGTTGGGGCGGGTCCCGGGGGATCCGTACGACGGGGACGCGATCGCGGCCGACAGCGTCGCTCTTGTGCTGGTTGCCGATCACCTGGCCACCCTAGTCTCCTCGGCGTGGGCCATGTATTCGTGCGGACCCTCGTCCGTCGTGGCTCACCGGACCATGTTGCGCCGCAGCCCGGCGGCGTCGGGCGTATCCGGTTCGCCGACCGGAGGCACCGTTACCGCGCGGTGGCGGCGCGGCGAGCTGCCACCGCGACGGCGCGCCGCGACAGCGGCTGGCAGCGCGGGCACCAGAACAAGTTCCGACCCGCGAGCATCGCGGTGCGCACCCGCGTACCGCATCGGTGGCAGGGCATCTCGGCGCGGCGGTAGACGTACACCTCTCCGCCGTGCCGGTCGACACGTTGGGGGCGTCCCATCGCCTCCGGAGAGTCCTGCTCACGGACCGTGTCGATGCGGCCGTGCTCGACGGCCTGGGTCATCAGGCACACCAGATCGGCCCACAGAGCGTCGAACTCCCGGCGTTTGACGCCTGTGCCGGGCAGCATGGGGTCCATCCCGGCGCGATAGAGGACCTCCGCCCGGAAGATGTTGCCGACACCGGCAAAGACTTTCTGGTCCATGAGAAGCGCCGCGATGGGCAGCCCGCTGCGATGGACCCGGTCCCAGCCCAACGACGGGTTCGCGTCAGCGCGTAGCGGATCCGGACCGAGCCGCGCGGCGATGGCCGCCACCTGCTGTTCGTCGAGAATCTCGCAGGCCGCCGGGCCCACGAGGTCACACCATGCGCGGTCGTTCTCCAGACGCCAGCGCACGACCGCGGTCACAGGTCGCACCCGACGGGCCGGCTCGCGGCGCACCTCGCTCTCCTCCGCGACGGATTCGACGAGCGCGTCGTGGTGCACGAACGACCTGCCGGCCATGCCGAGGTGGATGTGCACGGTATCGGCGCCGAAGGTGACGAACAGGTGCTTCCCGATGGACTCGGCTCCATCGAGGACCCGGCCGTCGAGGAGCGCCGCGGACTCGGCAAACCGCCCCTGCGGACTGCTGCTGCGCGTCAGTGTGCCGCCGAACTGCTCAACGTACACTCGCGCCATGCGATGGGTGACATGTCCTTCAGGCATCAGAGATCACCAGTCCCGCGTCAGATCAGTCGAACCATCCACCCGTGAGTGTCCTCGGCGCGACCGTATTGGATGTCCAGGAGTTTCGCCCGCAGGGACCGCGCCACCTCGCCAACCCCCTCGCCCGCTCCCTCGATGGTGCCGCCCCGGCGGTGGTCGCACGAGCCGCCCTCCCAGCGCAACTCCCCGACGGGCGTGATCACCGCCGCCGTGCCGCACGCGAAGATCTCCCGGATCGCTCCCGACGCGGCGCCCTCCTGCCACTCCGCGATCGGCACCGGCCGCTCTTGCGGCGTAAGCCCCATCTCGCGCGCGAGTTGCAGGATCGAGGTGCGCGTCACGCCCTCGAGGATCGAGCCGGTGAGCTCAGGCGTCACGAGCCGCCCATCGTCGTAGACGAGGAAGAGGTTCATCCCACCGAGTTCCTCGATGTGCGTCTGTGTGGAGGAGTCCAGGAAAACGGCCTGGTCGCAGCCGTGCTCGATGCCCTGAAGCTGCCCGGCCAGGGAACTGGCGTAGTTCCCGCCGCACTTGGCCGCGCCGGTGCCACCGGCTCCGGCGCGCGCGTACTCGGAAGACAGCCACAGGTTCACCGGAGCCAGGCCGCCGGGGAAATAGGCGCCCGCGGGCGAGGCGATCACGGCGTACGTGACCTCCTTGGCGGGCCGCACGCCGAGGAAGGCCTCGGAGGCGAACATGAACGGCCTCAGGTACAGGCTGGTCTCGCCCGTGCCGACCGCGGGGACCCAGTCCGAGTCCGCGAGCACGAGGGCCTTGAGCGAGTGGAGGAAGTCCTCGGTCGGCAGCTCCGGCAGCGCCAACCGGCGACAGCTGCGCTGCAGTCGCTCCGCGTTGGCCTGCGGGCGGAAGGACCAGATCGATCCGTCGGCGTGCCGGTAGGCCTTCAGCCCCTCGAAGACCTCCTGCCCGTAGTGCAGCACCGCCGCGGCCGGGGAGAGTTCGAACGGCCCGTACGGACGGATGACGTCCGCGTGCCATCCTCGGTCGGCTTCCCAGCGGGCGTAGGCCATGTGGTCGGTGAAGTGGCGCCCGAAACCCGGATCGGCGAGCACCTTGGCGCGCTCCGTGGCGGGCAACGGATTTCGGTGCGGTCGCACCAGGAAGCTCAAGGTCATGGGTCGTGCTCCTGCGTTGGAACGGTCAGTTCACGAACATACGCCAGCGGCCGCGCGCGACCCCTACAACCGCGCGCAGATCGCCTCGCCGATCGCGCGCGTGCCGCGTGCCTCCGGCTTTCCGGCGCGGGTCGCGAGGTCACCCGCCACCGCCGTCTCGATGCGGGCGGCGCCGTCGGGGAAGCCGAGGTGGTCCAGGAGCATGCCCGCCGAGAGGATCGCGGCGGTCGGGTTCGCCTTGTCCTGCCCGGCGATGTCTGGCGCAGAGCCATGGACGGGCTCGAACATGCTCGGGGCCGTGCGCGTCGGGTTGATGTTGCCGCTGGCCGCCAGACCGACACCGCCGACGACCGCGCCCGCGAGGTCGGTGATGATGTCGCCGAAGAGGTTGTCGGTCACGATCACGTCGAAGCGGCCCGGGTCGTTGGCGAGGAAGATCGTCGCCGCGTCAACGTGCTGGTAGGCGGTCGTGACCTGCGGGAACTCCCGCCCAACCTCCTCGACGACGCGGCGCCACAGGTGTCCGGCAAAAGACAGCACGTTGTGCTTGTGCACCAGGGTCAGGTGGGCGCGTTCGCGGGTGCAGGCCAGCTCGAACGCGTACCGTACGACCCGCTCCACGCCGTACCGCGTGTTGATGGACACTTCGGTCGCGATCTCGGCGGGGGTACCGACGCGCAGGGCGCCGCCGTTGCCCGTGTACGGGCCTTCGGTGCCCTCCCTGACGACGACGAAGTCGATGCCGTCGGGGGCGACCTGGGCGACATCCAGCGGGCTCTTCACGCCCGGGTACAGCTTGGCGGGTCTCAGGTTGACGTAATGATCAAGCGCGAAGCGGAGGGTGAGCAGCAGTTCCCGCTCCAGAACCCCGGAGGGCACGGACGGGTCACCGACGGCGCCGAGCAGAATCGCATCGTGCCCGCGCAGCTCCTCCAGGATGGCCGGCGGCAGGCACTCACCCGTGCGGTGCCAGCGACGCGCCCCCAGGTCGTATTCGGTCACGTTCATCCGCGGACCGGTACCGGCCGCTGCGAGCGTGTCCAATGCCGCTGTCGCTGCGTCGATGACCTCGGGGCCGATCCCGTCCCCGGGGATGCTCGCCACACTGATGGTTGCCGGGATGGTTGCCGGTGCGCTCATAGGCGCAAGCCTACTGAGGCGTCTTGCCCCCTGGGACGCCCTTCTCGCCATGCGAGCCGCCCGTCACGGCGAGCCCCGTGCGAGCCGGAGTCCACGCGGAGCGGTGTCCGCGCCGGTTGCCGGGCCGGTTGCCGGGCCGGTTGCCGCGCTGGTTCCGGGCCGTCGTACGATCGGTGGCTGCGCAGACCAAGGGAACGCGATCCACCGGTCGGTGGCGCGCCAGACGTAATCCGCTTTCACCAGCGACCGAGGCTTTTCGTACAGCACGGCCACCTTCACCTCGGCGACGTGCGGGGCGCAGAAGTCGCGCACGCGCGCCAGCGTCGTCCCCGTGTCCGCGACGTCGTCCACGATCAGCATCTTCTGCCCAGAAAAGTCCTGCGTCGCGGGCAGCGGCGGCAAGAACACCGGCTCCAGCAGCCTCTCGTCGATGCCCGTATAAAACTCGACGTTGATGATGTGCAGGGCTTTCAGGTCAAGCGCGTAACTGATCGCCCCTGCCGGGAGCATCCCCCCACGGGTGATCGACAGCAGGAGGTCGGGCTCGAACCCGGAATCGACGACCAGCTGGGCCAGCTCGCGAGACGCAGCGCCGAAGATCTCCCACGTCAGAATCTCGCGCTCTTCGCTCACTCCATCATCCTGCCATCGGCCATGCGGCGGCGGGCGCCGATCCGTTGCGGCGCTCGGCAGGTCGCCGAGCCACGCCATGATCAGCTCGACATCTCACCGGGATCTCTCGCCGGGACCACTCACCGGGACATCGCCGCGAGCGCCTCGGGCCAGCGCCGGTCGAGTGCCGCGCCCCCTCGCTCGCACCCCCACCACAAGACCGCGGCGCCGATCGCGGGTCCCACGAACAAGCAGGCCCAACCCGCCGTGCTGGACCCAAGCGCGGCGAACACCGTGAGGATCACCGCCGGCAGGGAACCGAGCGCCGTGCCGGCCATCAGCAAAGCTGAGACGATCAGCCCCGCCGCCCCGCCGCCGCTGTTCTTGGCGAACGCGTTCCCGCCCGGCGGTGCCACCGGCCACTGGTGCCGCGCGCTCGCCCACGACGCCACACCGATGCCGACCCCGGTGACCGACAGGGTCAGACCGAGGAGTGCGGGCGCCAACCTCCACTCCCGCGAGAGGGCCAGGCAGATGCCCACAGCCACCAGCGACATCGACCCCACCAGAAGCAGATACGCCATGGCGCGGCCCCATCGGTCGAGCCGGCCCGGCACTCCCGTCAGCGCGTGCAACGCGCTGGCCGTCCCATCGAAGACCAGGCTCTGCGAGGCGTTGAGGCTGCCGAACAATGCCAGCAAGGGGCCCACCGCGAGGAGCATGCTCCACCGGCGCCCGTCCGACGCGTACATCGTCGACGGCAACACCATGACGAGCGGCAGGAAGACCAGCGACGCCATCTGGCTGGCGGCCCGGCCGTCGCGACGCCACGAGCGGACGATCCGGGTGGCGATGGCTCCCTGGGGGCTGACACCGAACACGCGCTCCACCCCGCGGCCCATGCGCACGCGACGCGCGCCCCCGACACCGCTCGGCGGGCTGACCAGGGCGAGCGCCAGTCCCTGAGACCACCACGCGAGCAGGGCCGTCGCAAGGGCTACCGCCAACGCCAGGCGCACGCCCGCGAGTACGTACGCCCCGGCCGCGACGTCGCCGGGCACCGACCAGGCCCACCCGAACGGGGTCCACGCCACCACGCTCGCGACGCGCGCCAGGATCTCGCCGGGCTCCGTCGATGCCGGTACGAGACGAGGCAGCCACGACGTCGCGGCCTGAATGCCGAGCCCCACGAACATCGCCAAGAACGCCACGATGGCGGCGACCCACTCCTTGGTGCGCCGCGTCGACAACAGACCCGCCAGCGCCGTCGTCAGCGACCGGCTCAACAGGACGCAGGTGACCGCGCCCAGCGCCGCGGACGCCAGAGCCGCGAGGACCTCCGCCGGGCCCCGCGACCACGTCGCCACGAACCCGATGCTCAACAGGATGAGCGCCATCCCCGGCGCCCCCAGGAACGAGGCCACGACGAGGCCGGGCAGCAACCGTCGTGCCGGCACCGGCAGCAACGCGAAGCGCGCCGGATCCAGAGTTTCGTCGACGCCGGACAGCAGCAGGGGAAAGAGAAGCCAGCCGAGGCTCAACGCGGCGAACCCCGACACGCTGAGCCCCCGCGCCACGTCGACTGGGGCGTCGCGTAGGACGACCAGGCCCACCGTCAGCGGCACCACCACCCCGAGCGCGTACAGGTACGCGACGACCATCCCGAAGGCGGCCCAGCCGCTGCGCGTGAACGATCTGCGCAACAGACTCAGCTTGAGCCGGACGAGGACCGCAACCACCCCAAGCCACCTCCTGCGTGTCCCGACGGCGCCCCCACCAGCTGCAGGAACCGATCTTGTAGCGGCATTCCCGCGCACACCTGACCCGTCGGTCCCACCGCCAGCACCCGGCCCTGCGCGATGACGCCGATCCCGTCGCACAGGGCCTCGACCAGCTCCATGACGTGGCTGGACAAAACGACCGTGCCCCCGGAGGCGACGTAGCTGCGCAGGATGTCCCGAATGCCCTCACCCGAGACCGGATCCACCGATTCGAACGGCTCGTCGAGGATCAGGAGCCGCGGGGCGTGTAGCAGGGCGCAGGCCAAGGAGATCTTCTTGGTCATGCCCGCCGAATAGTCCGCGACCACCATGTCCGCGTCCTCAGTCAGCGCGAGCGCGTCCAGCAGATCCCGGCTGCGGACGTCGATCACGCCGGGGTCGATCCCGCGCAGCATTCCGACGTATCGAAGCAGCTCGCGTCCCGACAGCCGGTCGAACAGCCGCATCCCGTCCGGCATCACGCCGATCAGGGTCTTCGCCGCCGGAGCGTCCGTCCAGACGTCATGGCCCAGAACGCTCGCTGTCCCGAAATCCGGCCGCAGCAGCCCGGTCGCCATGGACAGCGTGGTGGTCTTGCCCGCCCCGTTGGGTCCGACGAGCCCAAAGAGCACCCCCGCAGGCACCGTCAGTGACAGTCGGTCCACAGCGATCTTCGAGCCAAATCGTTTGCATAACCCCGAGAGCACCAACGCCGACTCCATGCTCAGCAGTCAACCACCGCCTCCTCGGCGCTGGGTGGCCCACCTGCGCACAGGGTCCTCGCCCCGCCCACCACCGCCGTCTTGTCTCAGGACACCGCGGAAGCCATGCAGGCCGACAGCCGGATCGCCGTCGACCAACTGACCCGCGCGGGCGGGTTATCCCTCGGCGGCACCAACGTCTCGTGGGACGCCAAGAATCAGGTGAACTCCCAGCTCAGCCGCGTCTCCCCGCCGCAGGCCACCGTCGGAGGCGCGTGGCCACCAACGTCAAGACCCAAGACGGCCAACGTGCCATCGGCACCTATCTCCCGGCCAAGAACGCCGACGGCTCCCCCAACGCGGTTCTGGCCGCCGCGCTCGGCGGGAAGCAGTACACCGGCACCGCCAACGTCGTCGGAACGTGGTAAGTCACCAGCTACATCCCCCTGGCCGACCGGGGCGGCGTCCATATCGTCACCGCAAAGGTCGGGGAGGTGCGTCAGGCCGTCACGCAGGTCAGCGCCGATGCCGCAGAATCCGCACAGGCCGTCCAGACGGCCCGGACCGCCGCCGAGCAACTCAGCCGGCTCGGCGACGAGTTGACCGCTCAACTCGCGGGCTTCCGCGTCTGACACGCGTAACCCGCGTAACCCGC
>CAJDWP010000023.1_pt1 | contig 68686 bp, 62 predicted proteins | sample 7391631 | NCBI WGS metagenome assembly CAJDWP01 (sample SAMEA7055740, study PRJEB34461) | soil metagenome | biome: terrestrial ecosystem; feature: Peninsula; material: soil | place: Antarctica | collected 2016 | reverse complement strand
GACGGGCGGGAAATGGCCGGATGCCACGTAGCCCCATGTGATCACCCGCCACGGGAGCCATCGCGTGGAGCCAGATGGTGACCAAGCCGTCGTGGCGGGTGCTGGCGGCTTCGTTGAGTTTCTTGACGCGATAATTGTTGTGGCGGGCCCGTTGAACGGACTGGCGAGGGGTACGTTCGCGGCGGGACCCGCCCGGTGAGGGTATGGCGGCACATACCGTGGGAGCTGGTCAGTCCAGGCGGCAAGAGGGGAATGTCCACCGTCGCCGGTGGCGGTACGGCGGATCAGGGGTAGGGCCGTGGTGAAGCAGACCCGGTCCGGATCGAGGTCGGCCGCCGCGGACGTCTTCAACTGCTGGACCCGCAGGGGACCAACGGTGGGTCAAGCCCTGGCCGTTGCGCGACCGTGAGGTCGAGCTGCGAAAGATTCTTGACGCGCAGGACTTCGACGAATCGTTCGCCGCCGAGATCGCAGCGGGCGAGGAGCGCCGGCGCGCAGAGCCCACCGCCTCGTCGTCGTGACCTCGCCAGCCTGGCCCGTGTCGTCGGCGATGTCGGGCTAGCCGACGACCTGGCGCAGGACGCACTCGTCGCAACTCTCGAACATGCACCGCGTTCACGTCCCACCCCACGAAGGACCAGGTCAACGCGCGGCTGGTGGTGCGCCGGGTGAGAAACGGCTCAACCCGGCCGCCACGGCCGGGCAGGACGAGCTGTTCACCTCCTGGCGCTGCCACGGGTTCCTGACCAACTCCACCCAGGACACCATCCAGGCCGACGACCGCGCCCACCTCGCCGCCCGGGTCGGCGCGTCACCGGTCATTGTCGACCGCGGGCGGGTCGCACTGAAGAGCTTCGACCCTGATCTTGTCGAGTTGCTTGTCGACCGTGGCCGCGGGGTCGGCATCGATCTACGCCGCTGCACCACGATCGCGGGAGTCGAGCCGGGCGGTCGCGGTTATCGGGTGACCCTCGAGCGCGATGGCGCCCGCGAGGCGATCGAGACCGACCTCTGCGCACGACCTCGGGGAACGACTCCACCACTGTCGTGGTGATCATCGGCCGGCTCGCGCTGTTGGCATGGGATTCAGTGCGCCATCTCGGAGGCTCCCATGTCGTGCTGTGGCAACTTGATGGCCGTGGTGGGGCGGGGGTTGTTCAGCACGACGGGGGTGTAGCTGACCCCATTGGGTTTGGACCCGACCGGGATACGAGCAACCACCGAGAGCGTCTTCAAGTCGAGGACGGCGAGGTCGTTGGCGTACATGTTGGTGATGTAGGCGTGCCGGCTGGACGGCTCGATGACGATGCCGTGGGCTCCTTTGCCCGTCTGGACGGTACGCAGCACCTTGAACGTCTTGGTCTCGAGAATCGAGACCGTCGTGCTCGGCTTGGCTTCAGTGCCCTGGTTGGCCACTAGGAGGTATCGGTTGTCAGGGCTGACGTAGGTCTGGATCGGGCCGACGCCAACGTCAATCTTCTGGACGAGAGCTCGCGTGGCAACGTCGACTTTGGCCACGGCATTTTCGTCTTTCAGCGACGCATACACAAAACGCCCGTCTGGCGAAAAGGCGACCTGTGCCGGCGCCTGCCCGACCTTGACGTCGGCGATCCGTGTGTTCGTCGCGGTGTCGATGACGCTGAGGGTCGATCCCTTGACGTTCGCCACGTAGACCCATTTGCCATCTGGGCTGGGCCGCAGGCCGTGGGGGCCAGATCCCACAGGGATGGTAGCGACAGACTTCATCGTCGTGGCGTCGATGACCGACACGGTGTTGTCCGCGCCGTTGGTCGTGTAGATGGTCTTACCGTCCGGACTGACCACAACATGGGCCGGCATGCCACCGGTGGGCACCGTGCCATGCAGGCTCAACGTCTTAGTGTCGACCATGACGGCCAGCGAGGCCGAGCCGCTCACCGCCCACAGCGTGCGACCGTCCGGGGCGACCTGCACATTGTGCGGCCCCTCGATTCCGGTCAGGGTGGTCACGACCTTGTTCTGACCCGCATCGATGGCGGTCAGGCTGGCGCCGTCCTCATTGGCTACCCAGACCGTTCCGCTCACCATGCCGAGATGCTGCTGCGTCCGAGTTGCAGGCTCGGGTTGACCGTTATTGATGGTGAGGAGGGCTGCCGTGGCAACGACGGCTGCGACGGCAGCAACCCCCAAGAAGACCAGCACCCTTGGCCTACTCATCGACGATGTCCCACGGCGTGAACATCTGCGACTGGGGGGAACGTTTCGCGGACTTCATGGGCGTGGTTCATCTGAGGAAACCTCCGTGAGTATTGCTCGTGCGCGGCATGATCGCCCGCAATGGGCTGGGTGTCTGCACCAGCATCAACCAGGAACTCATTGGAAAAGACGTGGTTACAACGATGGTTTGACGAAGATTTGTGCCCGCAGGGCAGCCGGGGACGAGGTCTACGGCGCGGACCCCGACCTGCGTGCGAGGATCCGTGGCCTCGGGCTGGGCTACGTCTTGCAGGTCGCGGCGAACCGACGCGTCCTGCACCGAGGCGGGCATGGTCCGCCTCGACGAGATCGCCACGATGCTGCCCGAGCGTGCCTGGCAGCACGACTGCGCAGGGGCAGGCTCGAAGGGGCAGCGGTGGTACTCGTGGGCCTGAATCACGCTGCTGCCCCAGGACGGCGACCAGCATGAGGAGGTCGCCGAGAATGGGCGGCACCGCCTGCTGGTGGCGTCGCAACGACGCCACCGGCGAGCTGGCCTACCACCGCTGCTACACGCCTCGACCGGTGCCGTTGGAGACCCTGATCTGCGTGGCCGGACAACGGTGGCGCATCGAGGAATCCCTCCAGGCAGCCGAGACCCTGGTCGGGCTCGACCAGCACCAGGTCCGCCGGTGGACGTCCGAGCACCGCTAGACCACCCTGGCGATGCTCGCGCACGCGTTCTTGACCGTCGACGAGGGACCGCTACCTGGGGCTACGACGGCCGGCCCCGACGGGGCGCATCGTCCTGCGTCCGCGCTCCGAGGCAACGAGACCCGGGACAACCTCGGGCCCACGACGCGCCAGCGACCTGAACAGTTAGGGTACCCGTACTTACAGATGGTTCCGTGATTAACCCCACCGAGCTCAAGGAGTAGGGAATGGAACTGATCAAGCAGCAGGACGGGTTGCTTCGTCACCTCCGGTGCCCAACGCGCCGACCGTTGAGGTAGTCCTCGGTGGCGTGCCGGGTGACGCATAACGCCGCTTTTGAGACAAAGCTCGAACGTATTTCCACGACCGTACCGTCCTGACCTGTACGAACAGATCAGATGGTCTCAGAATCACTTAACTGACATGTCTCAAAGTCTCACGACTACTCGCCGGTCTGTCTCACGATGTCTCACATTCGTGTGCACACAGCGAGAGTTGTCTCATTTTCGTTCGTAGCGGACAGAACACATCAGCTGGTGGTGCGTAGGTATACGCCGAAGTGCGGGACCGTGAACGCGATCCGCCCGCGCTCCCCCGAATAGATCAGGCCCTTCTTCAACAACCCGTCGCGCGGTGGGGACAGCGACTGCGGCTTGCGGCCCAGGTGCGTGGCGATGGCGGAGGTCGGCACCGACTCCGACTCGTCCAGCTCTTCGCCTTCCTCGCTCAGCGCAGCGGCCACGTCGGCCATAGCGCGCAGGTACTCCCGCTCACCAGGCGTCGCCCGCTCGAACCTGCTGCCGAAGAACCCGACCGCCAGCTCCTCCTCGGCTTCCGGCGCCGCCACCTCGACGTCGGCCGCGGTGATCGGTGAGATCGGCGCCGCGTCCCAAGCCACCTTTCCGTAGGCCTGGATGAAGTACGGATACCCCCCGGTCAGCGCATACATCACGTCCAACGCCTCCGGCGCGAACTCCGCGCCCTCATCGCGCGCCGGGACCTGCAGCGCGGCCTCCGCCGCGACGCGGTCGAGGCGGTCGATGCGCGAGTACCGGAACAATCGTTCGCTGTACGACTTGCTCGCGGACAGCACGGCCGGCAGGTGCGGCAGTCCCGCGCCCACCACGACGACGGGCAGGCCCGTCTGGCTGATCTCGTGGAACGCCGCGCACAACGCCGACACGTCTTCGGTCTGCAGGTCCTGCATCTCGTCGACGAACAGGGCCACCCCGCGTCCCACGTCGGCCGCGAGGCCACCCGCGTCCGTGAGCAGTTCGAGCAGGTCGATCTCCATGTCGCCGGAGTCGGCCCGGCCCGTCACGGCGGGCGCGTCGATACCCGGCTGCCACCGCTCTCGCAGCTTCGCCGCCGGCCCGGCGTCCCGCTGCGCAAACGCCTTGATCACACCGAGGACGTGGTTGACCTCCTCGCCGGCTGGGTGCCCGAGCTCCCGGACCGCCATATGCAACGCCGCGCTCAGCGGCCGCCGCAACGTCTGATCCGGGCGCGCCTCGAACTTGCCGGTCCCCCAATGCGCCCGCACGGCCGCGCCGCGCAGGGCGTTGAGCAGCACCGTCTTGCCGACCCCCCGCAAGCCGGTCAGCACGATCGAGCGCTCCGGGCGTCCCCGAGCCACCCGCTCCAGCACCACCTCGAACGTTCGTAGCTGCTCGTCACGACCGGCCAGCTCGGGGGGGCGCTGCCCGGCCCCGGGGGCGTACGGATTGCGAATCGGGTCCACACTTGCAATCTATACGGCGCTCTAGGGTCCATGCAAGAGATATGCAGAAACGGCCAGAACAGCGCATCGCTGAGGTGAGCGGGCAGCGATGCGCCGCCCTGACCGCTTGGCCGGCGGACGAAACCGACCGCGACCACCCCCGGGCCGCGATCCGCCTCACTCGCCTAATATCCGGGTATCTAGCTCATCGCGCATACAAGGCTGTGTCCTTGTAGACTGACCCGCCATCCGTCGAATCACGGTGGTGTGTGATGGACTTCAGATCGGACATCGCGCGACGATGGGTGGTGAAGGAGCCTGGCGTCCGACGGCGGCGTCCGCCACCTGCCCGGCCCCCTGCGACACCACACCGAGGAACCGTCCGTGAGGCGCCATCGCCGCGACATCGCACGGAGCCGACACTGCACGCCGGCCCGCGCCTTCGCGCGCCCGGGGCGCCCCGGGCGCCCATCCGGCCTCCCTCGCTCGCCGCGAACCCTCGCGCGCGCGGCGGCCGCGGCGCTCAGCGCGGCCGCCCTCGCGGGTACGGTCGCCTGCGCCACCGCCCAGCAAAGCCCCGACCCGGCCACCGCCACAACTCAGAGCTCAGCAACACCTCCGTCCTCAGCGCCCCCGCCCGGCATGCCATCGCTGACCACGCAAAGCCCCTCCGCGACCTCCGACCCCGACGCGCCCCCATCGGTCACGCGCTCCACCGACGCCACCGTCACCATCTACGGCGCGGACCGCGACGCACCCGGCGGTCTGCTGCCGATGGTCGCCACCGTGCACGGCGCGCGCTCCGACGAGCAGGTCACGTTCGCCGCCGCCGCCGCGGGCCGGCCAGGCACATGTGAGGGGTCGCCGTGGCGCCACGCCACCGGCACCTCCATGCTGTGCTGGATCACGCTCCCGTCCGCCGCCGGCCCGGCGCAGGTCACCGCCACCGCGACGCTCACCGATGCCATGGGAGTCGCCCGCACGGAGCCCGGCGCCTACGCGGTGCGCGCCGAGGGCCCACCCGCCAACGCGCCCACCACCCAAGAACGCGACGCCATCTCCCGCTGCGGTCACACCTCCGAGCAGGTGTGGCTGACGTTCGACGACGGTTTTACCTCCACGGCCGCCCTGCACGCGGTCGTCGACCAGCTCACCGCCCGACACGTCAAGGGCCGCTTCTTCGCCACCGGCGGATGGGCCCGCGCCAACCCGCAGATGGTCGCAGCGATCCGCGCGCAGGGCCACCAGGTGGAAAACCACACGAGCGACCACGCCTGGCTACACACCCTCGACGACGACGCGCTCCGCACACAGATCGCACGCGGTCCGGCCGGCGACGATCCCAAGCTCCTGCGTCCCGGCTACGGCGCGGGCGCCTTCACCGACCGGGTGCGCGATACGGCCGCACGCCTGGGCTACCAGGTGTGCTTCTGGACCGTCGACCCCCGCGATTGGGCCGGCCCGACCGCGGACGTCATCCTCGACCGCGTCCTGACGGGCGACGAGAAGACCGCGCCGGTAGCGGCCGGGGGCGTCGTCCTGTTCCATATGACCGGCGCCCACACCGCGCAGGCACTCCCCCGCGTCATCGACGCGATCCGCGCGAAGGGTCTCACCCTGGAGCCGCTCCCATGACCCCAAGAACGGACCCGAACGACGGACTCCGACGACGGACGCCGACACTGACTCGGACGACGGACCCCAGGAAACTGACCCCACGCCCGACATTTCGCCCATCACCCCGGCCAGGAGAGACATGGACACCGCGCGACCACTCGGCAGCTCGTACACCCTGGAACGCCCCCTCGGCCAGGGCGCGAGCGGCCAGGTGTGGCTCGGCCACGACGCCACCGGGCAGGAACGAGCCTTCAAGCTGCTGCGTCCCGAACTCGCCCGGGACTCGGACGTCGTGCGGCGGTTCGTCCAAGAACGCGCTTTGCTGGCGTCGATCCACCACCCTCACGTCGTGCAGGTGCACGACCTGGTCGTCGAAGGCGACACGCTCGCGATCGTGATGGATTACGTGAACGGCCACGACCTACGCGCCGAACTGCGCATGCACGGCCCGAAGGCCCCCGCCGACGTCGCGCGACTCGGCCACCAGATGGCGGCCGCGCTTTCGGCCGCCCACGCCGCAGGCGTGGTGCACCGCGACGTGAAGCCCGAGAACGTCCTGCTCGAACCCGTAACGGGCGCTGCCAAACTCACCGATTTCGGGATCTCCAAGATTCTGGACGGCAGCCAGCAGGCCACGATGATGCTGGGCACGCCCTCCTACATGGCGCCCGAGATCGCCGATGGTCACGATCCGACGCCTGCGGCCGACGTGTACTCGTTGGGCGTGATGCTGTACGAGCTGTGCTGCGGCGTCACACCTTTCGCGGGCCGTCACTCCGCGATGGCCACGTTGTGGGCCCATCAGGGCGAAGTCCCCGGCCGACCCGACGGCATCCCAGATCCGCTGTGGGAGTGGCTGGCTCGGATGCTCGCCAAGGACCCGACGCAACGACCGAGCGCCGCCGTGCTGGCCGACGTGCTCGGCGGCCTGACCCACTCGCTGGCCGGCGCCCCGTCGGCTCCGGCGGCGACCTCACCCCCGCCGACCGTTCCTTTCGCCGCGGTCGATGCCACGCTGCTCTCCGACCCGGGCGGCGCGGCAACCGCCTGGAACACCCACACGCAGTACGCCACCCCCGTCGGCGCGCCGCCCGGGTACCCGTACGGCCTGCCGATGGGAGGCCCGCCGATGGGCACCTCCCCGCTCGGCGGCTACCCCAGCCCGTACGGAACGGCGGCCGGCCCGTTTCCTCCCGCCCCGACTCCGCCGAAGAAAAACAACACCGTGCTGATTGTCGGCGCGCTCCTGGCCGTCCTCGGCATCGGGGCGGGCGTGGCGATCTATCTGTCTACGTCGCGGGACCCTGCGCCGACGGCAACCACCACGCAGCCGAGCGCATCGTCGCCGGCGACCATCACCCAGACGGTCACCGGAGCGCCCGCCCCCACGCAGACCCCGGAGCCTACGACCGCCCCCACGACCGCTGCGACGCCCACCGCTCCGGTCTCCGCGCCATCCCAGGGCGAGGCCGACGGGACCGTGATGACGTACGACCGCACCTTTCGCACGGGGGCGCTCAGCCAGTCCGGCATGAGCGAACTGTTCACCCCGACCGTGCAGTGGTACGGCGCCGCGATGTCCCGCCCCGAGCTGTACGGACGACTGCAGCGCACCGACATCGCGCAGCACAACCAGACCTACAGCGAACCGAGCTTGCGTAACTTCGGTGGCGCCACGACGTATCGGGGCCAGCCTGCGTCGACCATCTCCTACGACGTGAGCTACACCAAACCGTCGGACAGTGGTTCGGTCATCGTGACCTACACGCTGGTCAAGGACGCCGAGGGCGTCAGCCGCATCGCCGCGGTCAGCGAGCGCTAGACCTGGGTGACGTCCGGGGTCGACCCGCCGAGAACGGATGCGCAGAGGCGAGCCTGAACGCTCGACCGGCAGCGCGGTAGCCTCCGGCCATGCGCCGCATCACCCTGGCTCTCGTGTCTGCCGCCGCCCTCGGCGCCGCGCCGGTCCTGCCCGCAACCGTGGCCCAGGCCGCCGAGTGCTCCGACCGCGACCTCGGCGGCTGCTACACGAAAGCACAGTCCCAGGAGATCGCGCAGTACGCGGTGGGCTACGCCGAGGCCACGGCCGAGCAGATGTGGCCCGCGATCCCGAAACCGAAGAGCTACTACTACGTCGCGACCGGCACGAGCTACGCCTGGTGCGGCACCACGTTGACGGCGCAATCCTTCGCGTACTGCCCGAGCGACGCCACGATCGGCGTCGGCCAGGAGCCGCTGTGGCAGCTCTATACGGAAGCCGGTGACGCGGCGCCGGTGTTCGGGGTCGCGCACGAGTACGCCCACCACGTCCAAGTGCACATGGGCGTCCCGCCGGCTCAGACCCCCACCCAGTCGGTCGCGGCCGAGAACCAGGCCGATTGCCTCGCCGGGGCCGTCATGGGCCGCCTGCACTCCCAAGGGATCGTGACCGACGACGACTTCACAGACCTGGACAAGATGGTCGCGCTCATCGCGTCCGAGCCGGACGTCAACGGCCAGCGCACCCACGGCGTCCTGAGCGAGCGGCAAGCGGCGGCCGTCGCCGGCGTCAACCGGGGACCGGCCGCCTGCAACGCCTACCTCCCGACGAACCCCGTGTGGGTGGGCCGTTGACCATCGGCGATCGCGACCGACGATCGTCGTGTCTCCATGGGTGTAAGTCGATCTAAACTAATCTAGGAACTATGCGATAGAGCCTAAGAGTCGCCGATCGAGCGCCGCGGTCGGCGCCGGTCACTTCACGAAACGAGACGTCCGCCGGTCCGCGAGCGGTTTGCCCCCCGTCTGGCAGATCGCGCAGTACTGCAGCGAGGAGTCGGCGAACGACACCTCCCGGACCGCATCCCCGCACACCGGGCATGCCTCACCGGTCCGGCCGTGCACAGCCATCCCGGCACGCTTCGCGTCCTTCAGTTCGCGGGCCGGGCGCCCCGAGGCCGCGACCACCGCCCTGGCCAACGTGGCGCGTACGGACTCGTACAAGCGCGCCACCGTCTCGTCATCCAACCGCGACGCGATCGCGAACGGGCTGACGCGGGCGGCGTGCAGGATCTCGTCGGAGTACGCGTTGCCGATCCCCGCGATCACCCTCTGATCGCGCAACAGTCCTTTGACCTGCTGGCCCGCTCCCCGTAACAGGCCGGCGAACACCTCGGGCGTGAAACCTGCCCCCAACGGGTCCGGCCCCAGCGCCGCCAGACCCGGCACCAGCTCCACGTCGCCCACGATGTACGCCGCCAGCCCCTTGCGCGTGCCCGCTTCCGTCAGATCGAAGCCGCTGCCGTCGGAGAGCCGGCAACGCAGGGCCACCGTCGTGCCACCCCCCTGCCCTCGCCCCCGACCTAGACGCGGCGGCCGCGTCGGCAGCTCGTCCGACCAGCGCAGCCACCCCGCCTTCGCGAGGTGAAACACGAGGTGCAGGCCGTCGCAGTCGATGTCGACGAACTTGCCGTACCGCGACACCTGCTCGATCACGAGACCCGCGAGCGCCTGCGGCGGGGGGTCGTACGTCTTGAGCACCGCCACCGAGGCCAGCTCCACCCCGGCCACGGCAAGCCCCGGCAACCGCGTGTCGAGGAAGTCGACGATGGCCTGGACCTCGGGGAGCTCTGGCACGGCTCAGCCGCTCATCACCGGGCGTGGTGCACCGGAGGGCGGTCGCTCCGCGTGAGGACCCGTTGGAGCTTGACGAAGAGGCCGTACCCGTCGCCCGCCCGCACCATGGGCACCTCGGCGTGCAACCGGGGGGCCAACTCCTCGTTGCTTACCGGCAGGCCGTGGCTGAGAACCTGCTCGGCGGGCGTGAGCTCGCGGATCGCGATGGCCCGCACGACGTCGGGGCGATCCCTGGCGAACGCGCCGTAGAGCGCCGGGTCGTGCTGCCCGTCATCGCCCACCAGGATCCATCCCATCTGCGGGAACTCCTGCGCCAGCCGGTGCAGGTTCTCCCGCTTGTGGTCACGGCCGCTGCGGAACCAGCCCGTGTTGGTCGGCCCCCAGTCGGTGAGCAGCAGCGGACCCAGCGGGTAGCCGTGCCGTTTGAGGAAGCGGGTGAGCGTCGCGGCCGTGTTCCACGCCCCGGTCGACAGGTAGAAGATGGGCGCACCGGGGTGCTCCGCCAGCAGGTCGCGGTACATCGGCGCCATCCCCGGCACGATGTGACGCGCCTGCTCATGGCGGACGAACGTGTTCCACGCCGCGATGAACATGCGCGGGAGCACCGTGATCATCACCGTGTCGTCGATGTCGCTGACGATCCCCAGACGCACGTCGTCCCCGACGATCAGCACCGGCGCCCGTTGGGGGCGGCCCTGATCGGGGATAATCGTCACGTCGTGCCAGCCGGGCGGCAAACCCGGGTCGGGCACGGTGAGGTCGACGTAGCCGCCGCGGTCCGTGCGCGTCCGATAGGTGCGTCCCGCGATCTCTACACGGACCTGCAGGTCCAGGGCCTGTGCGGTGATGAACGCACGCCACCCGCGCACTTCCGGCACCGGCGCCAGCGCCATCTCCTCGTGCTCGTCCGCGCGTGTCTCAGCTTCATCGAGCCCGTGCCGCGACAACACGATCCTCGCCAGGACCCGTACGAACGAAGACGACCCGTATCCCGTGTGGGCGATCACCCGTGGTGACCACGACGTCATCCGCAACACCCCGTAGAGGCGGCTGTGCCATGCGTCCTCCAGGACGGCGGCGATGTGGGGGCGAGCCATGACGTCAACGTACCCAATTCGACCCGTGACAGCGCCCCGGCCCGCGTCCCCGGAGGCTGCACCGGCCGGCCGACAACCGCTCAGTCGGGCGGCCGACCTGCCGATGGTGAAGGCAATGAGGATGGTCGTCGACGCAGGACGCGCGGGGCGGAGGAACGAGGATGAATCAGGCCGGCACACCCGCGGGCACGCCTCGTCAGCTGGATGGTTGCCGTGTGGACGACTAATCACGGCGGCGAGTCTCGGCTGTCCCGCGTCGTCACGCGTGGAGCGCGGCCGCCCCATTGCGGGCTGCATCATCATCGCGGCCGGCACGCCTCCGACGGGACGCCGCGCGAGGACCGGCGCCTGGATCCTCGCGCCTGCCGACCGCATCGCTCCGCCCTGAGCCGCGACCACGATTGCCCGCGCCAACCCTCCGGAACCGGGTGCCGCCACACGGTCGGACTCGAAGAGATCTGGTCGGCGCGACACACGGCCCAGGTGGTCGACGGCAGCGACGCCTTCGCGGCGAATCCCGATCCCGATCCCGATCCCGATCCTGATCCTGATGCGGTCGCCGTCAACGGCCCCGCGCCGGTCGCGCCGGTCACACCTGTCGCCCCGGCCGTTCAGAGCCCGCTCGGAGCCGACGGGTCCCGCACCCTCCGTACGAGCTCCTCCGCCGCGGCCGCCCGGCGCCTCCTTCACCGCTGCACGCGTGGCCGGTCTCTCACGACGACCCTGACGTGCTGCTTGCTCGTCGTCCTGCTCTCCAGCGCGCTGGTCGTCGCCGTGTTCCTCAGCGACGCCGCCCAGGCCGACGTCTCGCTGCAAACCCTCGTGGACATGGACGGACTCGCCCCGGCCGGGACCCGTGCCATGGCGATGGCTGTCGGGCTCCTCGGGCTCCTCGGCGGGCTCTGGTCGGCGGGACACGGCGCTCGCGCCTGCCACCGCGCGGCCCGCCGTGCACACGCCGCGGGAACCAGTCTCCTGTTCCGGATCCACGACCAGGGCGGGTCGCAGACCGGACCCAGCACGCCCGCGCGCAACGCGCCCAAGCCGCCCGACGCGACCGAGCCGGCCGCCGCGCCCGACGCGACCGAGCCGGCCGCCGCCCGCGACTCCGAGGACGCCCAGGGGCTGTCGGGTCGACGGGCCGAACGCCGCGGCTGACCGAGCGTTCTGTCCAGTGTCGGCGATGTCGATCCACGCTGTGCTGTTGGCGATGTCCGTGTGCGCCGTGATCAGCTCCGGCGCGAGCAGACCGTTCGCGAAGCAGGCCGCCGATCAGCAGCAGGCGCGCCTCACCGCCTTCGTCCTCAGCCTCGGGCTCTCGGTCGGCAACGCGGCCTGTCTGCTGCCGGACGTGCCCGCGTGGTATTCGCTCACCGTGGTCACACTCACCACCGCCGGCTTGTTCTGGGTGGTCGCCTCTCTGCTGGCGGCCACGCGGCGCGATCAGGCTCGCGACACACAGGCGCGCGCCGCCGAACGCATCGCGGCCCGGACCGGCGCCGCCAGCTCAGGCCCCACGCCGGCCGCACACGACCGGCAGGTCTGCTCCGCGCGACGCGCCGACCTGCGGGCACTCCCGGCGCCGACCGACGCCGACGGACTCTCGCGACCCGCCCTCGGTCAGACGCGCCCCCGGAGGCCGAGGCTCGCGGTCGTGAGCGCCGCGCTGACCGACGACGCCGGCCCCATACTCGGCGCGCCGCTCACCGACGCGCCATCCCCCTCGAGTCTCAGGGCATACCCGGTCGCCACCCGGGCGGAACTCAACGCCGCGACGCCGATCCAGACCCACCCGCAGGCCGTGTACGTCGCCCGCGACATCACTTCGTACACGCGCGACAGGTCCGGCGGCCGCGGCCGCGCGTCCGGACCGAGCACCCTCCGCAGCGTGCAAGCGCGCATGGTGTTCGCCGCGAAGTGGCGAGCGCGCGTGTCTGCCGCGTACGACGACGAGCTGCCCCTGCCGCCGCGGTTGGGTGACCAGCACGCCTGACGCGCGCGACGCGCCTGTCAAAGCCAGCACATCGAGCCACCATCCGGGTCGCGCTGCGACCCACCTCAGACCCCCGGCCTCACGGCCGGGGCCGGCGGGACGCGCGCTCATGGGTTCCCCCGCCGGGGCACCACCCCTCTGCGCCAGGGGGGCGTCTCGTTCGGAGAAGCCAGGCCGGTCTCAGCGACGCGGCATGCCCCCGACAGATGCCTCCCTGGTGGAGCGCGACGAAGATCAGCCGGCGACGGCCTCGGGGGCGGGCGCTCCCGCGCCACGCCCCCCGCCCCGCACCAGCGCGAGGCACTGGTCGAACTCGGCGTCGATCTCGGGGTTGGGGCGATACGTCGCTTTGCTCACCGCGATGGCCACGAGCAGGCAGCCTAAAAAGCCCGGCACGATCTCATACAGGGCAAAGATGCCCTCCTTGCCGAAGACGTGGTTGCCCCACAGGCCGACGATGGCCGCGCCGGTCACCATGCCGCAGAGCGCGCCGATCGCGCTGAGCTTGCGCCAGTAGAGCGATAGCACCACGATCGGCCCGAACGAGGCGCCGAACCCCGCCCAGGCGAACGCCACGAGCCGAAGGATCGTGTCGTTCTGCGTCCACGCCATCGAGGCGGCGACAATCGAGACGACCAGGACGGCAAGGCGCCCCATCAGGACGTAGTGCTTGTCAGGCTTCTCGGTGCGGCCGAGAGCCTTGTAGACGTCCTCGACCAGGGCCGAGGACGTGACGATCAGCTGGCTGGCCACAGTCGACATGATCGCGGCCAGCACGGCGGCCAGCATGAACCCGGCGATCAGCGGATGGAAGAACACCTGGCCCAGCTTGATGTAGATGGTCTCGGTCGCGGTGCCTTCCAGGGGGGCCAAGCCCGTCTCCTGGTAGTACGCCACCCCGACGATGCCGGTGAGGATGGCCCCGATGACGGACACGATCATCCAGCCGATGCCGATCCGCCGACCGGCCGTCGCGTCGGCGACCGACCGCAGGGCCATGAAGCGGACGATGATGTGCGGCTGGCCCACGTACCCCAGCCCCCAGGCGACGGCCGAGATCAAGCCGATCACGGCCACGCTCGTCAGCTCCGTTGGCAAAACGGCGAGCCGGGACAGCCCCGCTTGCGCGTCCGCGGCGCTCACCGCATCCGCGAACCCGCCGAACCCGCCGACCGCCACGAACCCCATCAGAGGCACCAGGATCAGCGCGATCATCATCAGGAGGCCCTGGACGAAGTCCGTGTAGCTCACCGCGAGGAACCCGCCGAACAGCGTGTACGTCACCTCGACCGCCACGACCAGCAGCATTCCGGTGCGGTAGTCCATCCCGAAGGAGCTGCGAAAGAACACCCCGCCCGCGACCATGCCCGAGCTGACGTAGAACGTGAAGAACACGAGAATGATCAGTCCGGACACGATGCGCAGCATTCGGGAGGTGTCGCGCAACCGGTTGTCGAAAAAGCTGGGCACGGTGATCGAGTTGTTCGCCACCTGCGTGTAGGCGCGCAGCCGGGGAGCCACGAACTTCCAGTTCAGCCAGGCCCCCACGGTGAGACCGACCGCGATCCACGCCTCGATGAGACCCGTAGCGTAGATTGCGCCGGGCAGACCCAAAAGTAGCCATCCCGACATGTCGGCCGCGCCCGCGGACAAAGCGGCCACCGACGGCGACAAGTCACGCCCGCCGAGCATGTAATCGCTGAGGTTGTGCGTTCGCCGGTAGCTGAACCAGCCGATGACCAGCATCCCCCCGAGGTAGACGGCCATCGCGAGGCCCTGCCAGAAGGTGTCGCTCACGCCGGTCTCCTCGCGGTCGTCGACGGCCGGTCTCGCGGCGCGGCCCGATGCGGGGAGGTTAGCGGACGCAAGGACGACGGGCACGTGCTCGAGGGGACCGGCTCGTTTGGACCGGCTCTGGCAGCGCCCGGGACGCTCAGCGTCAGGCGACCGCGGCGGCGCGATCCAGGCCGGCCAGGAGGTCGGCCACCAGGTGCCGTCTGTCCTCGATGCCGACAGACAGACGCAGCAGGCCGGAGGTGATCCCCGCCAGCTCCTGAGCCTGCCGCGTCATCGACGCGTGCGTCATGGTCGCCGGGTGCGCGACGAGCGACTCCACGCCTCCCAGGGATTCGGCGAGGCTGAAGTAGCGCAGCCCGGTGACGAACGCCCGCGCCTGCTCCTCGCCCGCCAGCTCGAAGCTGACCATGGCCCCGAACCCGTCCTGCTGGCGGGCAGCGATGTCGTGGCCGGGGTGGTTCGGCAGGCCCGGGTAGTGGACGGCGCGCACCGCCGGATGCCGCAGCAGGGTCTCGGTGACGGCCCTCGCGTTGTCCTCGTGGGCCACGAGCCGGGTATGCAACGTGCGCAGCCCCCGGGTCGTTAGGTACGCATCGAACGGGCTGCCGGTGAGACCCAGCACGTTGGCCCACCACGCGTAGTTCTCGGCCGCCTCAGGGTCTTTCGCGATGACCGCCCCGCCGACGACGTCGCTATGCCCGTTCAGATATTTCGTCGTCGAGTGAACCACGACGTCCGCCCCGAGCTCCAGCGGTCGCTGCAGCAGCGGCGAGAGGAATGTGTTGTCCGCGACCACGGTCGCGCCGCGCGCTTTGGCCTGCGCGGAGACCGCCGCCAGGTCGGTGATGCGCAGGAGCGGGTTGCTGGGAGTCTCCAGCCAGACGACGCGCGGGCCGCGACCGTGACCATCGCGCGCGAGGGCGTCTGTCACGGCCGCCGGGTCGGTGAAGTCGACGTAGGTCACCTGGAAGTGGCCCCTCGCCTGCAGGGAGTCGAACAGTCGCCACGACCCGCCATAGCAGTCGTGAGGCACGCAGATGCGATCTCCGGCCCGAAGCAGCGCGGACACCACACAGGTGATCGCGGCCATACCCGTGGAAGTGACGACTCCGCCGGCCCCGCCCTCCAGCTCCGCCAACGCCGTCGTCAGGACGTCACGCGTCGGGTTGCCGCTGCGCGTGTAGTCATGCGCGCGGGCCTCGCCGAACCCGGCGAACGCGAAGTTGCTGGAGAGGTAGATGGGAGGCACGATCGCGCCGTACGTCGTGTCGCTTTCCAACCCGGCCCGTACGGCCCGGGTGATGCGCTCAGCCCCCGACTCGCTCACCGAGGCACCTCACTTCCAACGCGATGGGTCCATCACGGAAGCTACGGAATCACCGCCTGGCGCGGCGGCGCCGTCCACACCCCAGAACGGTCGCGTACGTCATGTGAATGGTGAATGCCCCTAGGCGGCGCCGCATAGCTGGCCAAGCCCTGAATTAGGGTTACCATAGTTTTGGACGGTCGTCCGCTGCGCACTCATTCGAAGGCGTGTGAACGAACGTTTGGGGCAGGGCGCGCCGCCGGGGGGACCGGCGCGTGAGGGAGGGGAGCATTGACATGACGCACGCACACCGACCCGTGGGCAAGGCGCCAGACCTCGATGTGGCGGCGGCACACGACGCCGTCACCATGTCGAGGACCACGCTTGCGGATCTTGTGTTCAGTCCTTACGTGGCCGTCCGGCAGCGCGCCGCCGAGAACCCGGCGACGACCGTTGAGGCGTTGGCCATCCTCGCGGATGACGCTGACGCCCACGTGCGGCGCGCGGCCGCGCACCGCCTGGGACGGTTCGAGCAGACCCACCAGCGCGCGAGCTAGCGCCGCGACCTCGGAGGGCGCCAGCAAGACACCCGAGGGCAACCGGAGGACAACGGCGAGGCGTGGTCGGTTCGAACTGAGCCGGCCACGCCTGCGTTCATCGCGCAGTCGGTCACGCGCAGTTGGTCACGCCGAGCCGGTCACGTCGCGCTGATTACCTTGCGGCGGTTACGAGAGCCGGTCACGCATTCGCCATGACCGGAACGTCGGGCACCGTGACCGCGGGGCAGGCCGCTCCGCGGAGGATCCCCCGACGGGTCGGGCCAAGGAGCCGCGGCGAGCGCCACCGGTCCTCGCGCGACCCCAGCACCACGAGCGCGGCCGAATGGGACGCCTCCACGAGGGCATCTTCGGCGCGACCGTGCGCCACCACGCTCGTCACCGCAAGCTCCGGCACGGCGGCCGCGATCGGATCGACGGCCTTGGCGAGGAGACGCTCCTTCTCGCTGCCCAGAATGGACATCGCCTCGTCATAGACGCGCGGGCCCGGGTAGGTCCATGTGTGGAGCACCACCAGCGGTCGCTCGGCGCGCAGCGCCTCCATCGCGGCGAACCGGAGCAGGTGCGCTGATCCGGCGAGGTCCTTGATGCCCACCACGACCGACGCGGTCGTGTCGAGCTCAAGGACGCCGTGGGCGGGGACCACCGCCACCGGGCAGCGGGATCGTGCCAAGATTGCATCGCTGCGGCCGTCGCCGGTGGCGTCGAGCACGATCAGGCCCGCGTCCTCCGACACGATCGCGAAATGAGCCACGGGATCCCCGTACACGATCTCGACCACCGCGCTGAGGCCCGGGCTTCGCAGGCTCACCGCTTCCGCGATGTCGGCGGCCGCGCACGCGGTGTCGACCCGCAGCGCAGCGGCGTCGGGACGAGGCGGGGCCACGACCGCAACCGTGAGGACCTGACCGGACGACGCCGCCCGATCCATCGCCCACTCGACGGCGCGCGAGGCGAGTACTGCCGCCGTGATCGCGGGCACACCTGCTCGATCTCTCGCCGGATCGGTGGCCTGCACCCGCGTACCGCTTCTGAGCTGCGCGGCCACCTCGTCAGGCAGGATCGCCCCGACGACGATCGCGCGTCGGCCGCCCCGGCCTGTCAAACCGTCAACCGCCGTGGTCATCTCATCACCTCGACGACACTTGGATCGATGAGTTCGGTGAGGCCGATGCGTCCGGTGAGGCCGGGTCCGACCCGCTCCCTCAGTACGGTGCGGAGAGTGGAGGGCGGGAGCATACTCAAGTTCGGGACCCGTTCGGGCCGCGTACCGGCAGCACGCACGGGGCGTGGAGCTGTGACCAGTTCCGTCGCGCTCACCAAGGTTCCCCTCGCCGCTACTCGGCATCTCGTCGTCGAGCTGCCGCCGCTTCATTATGCCAGCCGCCTCTTGCAGTGGTCCGTCCATAGCGTGTCAGTCTCATGACAGAGGTCCTTGATGCCGGTCGGAGCCGCTTCCGCGAGCGGGCCATCCTCTCGGACCCGCGATCAGCGCGAGAACGCGCGAATCCGAGCCGACTCCCGGCCGAAGACGGAAGCCGCTGGCAGCATGGCGCCATGACGACGCGGATTCTGCTGACCGAAGACGACGACGGCGTCCGCGCGCGGGTCGAGATAGCGTTGAAGGACGCCGGGTTCGAGGTAGACGCCTGCGAAAGCGGCGAGTCGGCGCTGGTGTCGTTCGGTCGACGGCCGCCGGAACTGCTGCTCGTGGGCCTGATGCTCCGCGGCATCGACGGCTTCGCCGTCATCACCGAGATTCGTCGGCACTCGCAGGCCCCCATCATCGTGCTCAGCGCCCGGCGGGACCCCGCGGACATCGTCCGGGCGCTGGAGATCGGCGCCGATGACTACGTCACCAAGCCGTTCGATGACGAGAGTCGTCCTGGACCCATACGGCCCTCTCGTCCTCGATGACCGCGCGGGGATGGTCCTGCGCGGCGAGACCGACATCCAGCTGACCATCACGGAATATCGACTGCTCACCGAAATGGCGCGCTCCGCCGGCAGCGTCCTGTCCCGCCAGCTGCTGCTCGACCGCGTGTGGGGCCACGACTATTTCGGCGACGAACGGCTGGTCGACGTTCACGTGAGCCGGCTGCGTACGAAGATCGAGCGCGATCCGTCCGATCCGACCATCGTGGTGACCGTCCGCGGCCAGGGCTACCGCTTGGACCTCCCGCCCCCGCAGGTCACCTCCCCAAGATGGATCCGTGAACCGTGACGGGTCATCGAGAGTGAGGGTCGCTCATCGCCCGTCGCCCGTCGCCCGTCGCCCGTCGCTGCACTGTGCTTAGCACCTCGGGGTGTCCTGACGCACAGGACGTGGACGGCCACGGGCCACGACGACCGGGAGGCGGCGATGCCGTCTCTGAGAGCGGGCCACCCGTGTCCGCATGGCGAGACCAGCGAAACGCCCGGTCGCGGCGGCCACGACGACCAATGTGACAGAACCACGAGCAGCGCACATTCAGTGCACCCGGCCGACCCCTCCGAGGATCGTTCGAGGCGTCTTGCCGCCGAAGTGGTCCCGCTCCAGGGACATGGCGACGCCACGCTGGATACACTCTGACGAAACGTGGACGCTCGACCAAGTCGGATCCGACGCTGGCCCGATCCGGGTGGATCACACACTCAGTTAGTTCGTTGTCGCTGCGCGCAGTGCCTTAATTTGTCGGCATGTACGCCGCTCTCAGTCATGCCTGTGGGAGGGTTCGTGCACCCCGATGTGTTGTCGCTGCGCCAAGCGGCCGACCTCCTCGGCGTCCACCCCGTCACGGTGCGCAAGCGCGCCAAGGCAGGCGACCTGCCGGGCGCGCAGATCGGGACCTCCTGGCGTTTCTGGAGGCCCGCGCTGCTCGCAGAGTTGACCTCCGGCACGATGCCGACGAAGCCCGACGCGACCCGAGAGTTCGTTTCCACGCACGAGTTGGCCGTACTGCTGGGACTCAGCGAGGTCACCGTCCGGTCCCTGCTGCGCGACGGGGCCATTCCCGCAGGCAAGGTCGGCCTCCGCTGGCGGGTGCACTGGCCCACCGTGCGTGCCTCAATCGGCGGCTCCCTGGAGGGCTGACGCCCCCGATCGATCGGTGCCATGCCGTCCCCGGCCGGCGGTGCGCGAAATGACCAGCTCCGGCGCATCCGTACCACTCATCCTGGAATGGCATCGCGACGACGAGGAGTACGTTGCCGTCCTCGACGGTGGCCAGGTCGCCCGGGGCGACCTCGCCACGGCGCACACCGAGGCGATGCTCGCGGTCCAAACGCTCGCGGCGCGCTCGCCCACGGGGTTCGTCACCATCCTGGTACGTAGCGCCGGGGTCGAGCAGTCCCGCCTGGTTGTCTCCCGGGACGGAGCCGTTCTCCCGTCCGGGGACGCGGCGGCCGACCCTGCCGACCCTGCCGGTGCGACGTTCGGCGAAGCGGCCGAGCAGACCCGACGCGCCGACAGGTCGCAGGGAGTTGCACTCCGCCCGCAGGCGACCCCGACCCCAGTCCCGTCGCGAGGCTCCACCAGAGGCCGGGAGCGTAGCTCCGTACGGAAAGGCAGCCGTTCGCCTGGGATCGGGATCGGCGAGCGTCCGACGCTGGGTCGCCAGACGCGACGTCTTCGCAGGCGAGCCGCGGCTGACGTCCGCAGACGACCTAGGCGTCAGGGTGCGCCCGGTGCGACGCTTGATGCGCGGCGATGGATCCGACTGCTCTTCCCGGTGACGTGCCTAGGCCTCGTGGCGCTCGTCGGACTCGTGGCAGTGCGCCACGGCGCTGGAACGCCCGGTCCCGCGATGATCCGCGGGGAGACGATGGCCGCGACCGCGCCGCTGGAATGGGCGCCCGAATCGCGGTGGCGATCCCCCGCTCTCCTCCCGGAAGCCGGACGGATCCTCGTCACGCCGCACGGGGACGCGGCGTTCGTCGTCGACTCCCGCCAGATCGTCCTCGTGGACGCCACTTCCGGGGACGTCCGGTGGAGCGCGCCCTACCCCGAAGGCACCCCGCGGACCGACCTGACGACCACGAGCGTCGACGAGCGGATCGTGATTGCCGCGCAGATAGACCAGCATCTGGCGTGGTGGGACGTCGAGAGCGGACGCTCCGAGGGCGTGGATCTCCCCGACGGATCATCGGCCGGCCTGCGCGGCGACGCGCCCGTGATCGTCGCCGACGACGGCACCACCGCGGGCCGTGTCCGTCAGGGGCGCATCGAGACCGTCGACTTGCCGCAGGGTGCCGTCGCCCTCGCGGGCCGCGCCGACGGCAAGATCACGGCGGCGTCCAGCACCGGGTGGTGGCATCTCAGCGTGGGACAAGCTGCCGGCGTGCCCCGCCCGTGGGAGATCCCCGGCGGCGCGACGTCCCTGTCCGTGGTGTCCTACCTCGGCGGATCGATCGTGACCATGTTGCCCGCCGCCACCGGGAAGAACTCACCCATCGTCGTCTTCGCGGACCGTGACGACGACGTCCGTTTCTCCTGGCTGGGCGAGGGCATCTTCGAGGATCGCAGCGCGCCCTGGCATCCCTCACCCTCCCAGCGATGGGGCATTCTCGGCCGGACCCTGATCGACCTCGACCACGGACGCACCACGGACCTCGGCCGATGGTCCACCCAACTCGTGTCCGCGGATCGGGCACTCGGCGAGATCGCCGGCCAGAAGGTGCTCACCGGTCCGAGCATCCCGCTCGGGGCGGTTCAGGGAAGCGAGTCCTTCCCTGAGGACCTGACCGAAGCCGGCGCGCTGGTCCGCGCCCAGGTTTCGGACTCTGAGGTCGCCTACCTGCTGCCGCCCCGTGATTGAGATACCCCGCCCCACACCCACCACCACACGCCCAAACCGCCACACGGCCCCATCGCAACCCACGTATCCATACCGACGACTTCCCGACGACTTCCCGATGACCCCTGAAGACAAGGACGACGAGCAGCATGACTCCCACCCGACGCATCCTCGAGATGGCGGCCTCCCTGCCCCTCGCCGCCACGGTGGCCCTAGCCGGGGCCCTCGGCGGGGCCGGTTCCGCCCAGGCGGCCACCTCTCCGACCGATCCTGCCGCGGACTCGACTCCCAGAGCGCTGACGTCCGGCGCACCCACCTCGCTGAGGATGCCGATATCCTCCGACGGGTACCGCGCGACGGATCGATCCGGTGACGACGTCGACGTAGCCCGGCAGGCGACACCCGCGACGCGAGATCAGCAGCCACCGGCCGCGCCGTCCGGCGGATCCGAGGGCCGCGTGAGGGCCGACCAGACCACGAGGTCCAGAGACTCCACGGAGTCCGTGGACTCCACGAGGTCCACAGACTCCACGGTAGGCACCGACGCGCCCGTCATCACCGAACCCCCGCTGCCCCCGCGCCCGGCGCCGGACCCGCCCGCGCCGGCCAACCCGCGGGAGACGCCGGCGACGCCGATCGTCTCCGGGCAGGCGGAGCAGACCGCATCGCCCACAGCGCGCGACACCACCGGGGCGCCCCCGACGCCCGGCACGACGGGCCGGTCGGGTCCGAGTGGCACGACGAACCACCCGAGCACGCCCAGCACGGGTCCATCCCCCAGCGAAGCCTCCGACACGCCGCCCCTCGGCAGCGGGCGCGGCGACGGCACGCCGGGAGCCGGTGCCTCGTCCGAGACCTACCCCGCCATCACCCCGACGGCGAGCGCGCCAGCATCAGCGGAGGCGCCCTGGCCCGTTCCGGACGCCGCTGACACGGCTGCACCGTCCCCACGTGTCGTGCCCACAGCTACCCCCTCCGGGCGAGGCTCCACGGCCGGCTCCACGGCGGACTCGACGGCAACACGCGATGGATCGGCCATCGTCACCGCACCCGGGGCCGACGGAGCGTACGGGCGCGCCGGGACGGGTGACTCACCCGAGACAGCCCCTTCGCGACCCGCCACCCCCTCAGGCGCGCCGATCACGGTGCTCGTTCCGACGGACGTGGACGCGGCGATCACGGTCATCGTGGAGCCGGGCCCCACGCGCGCTCCCTCCGTGCCGTCGAACACCCCCGTCCCGTCGAACACCCCCGCGTCGAACACTCCCGGGCGGGAGACTTCCACCGCCCCGGACAGCTCCCCGACCACGACCCTCCCGACGAATCCCACGTCCCCGTCATCAGGCGACAGGGGCAGTGTCACGACGGGGGCACCGTGGAGGTGGCCCAGCACCACTGTGGCGACGCCAGAGTCGTCCACGTCTACGTCTACGTCCACGTCCACGACCTCGTCCGCGACGTCGTCGTCTGGCTCGTCGACGCAGGAAGGGTCGGCCACGCAGGCACCGCCCGGCACGGCCACCCCGCGCGGCAGCGCTGCGCCGACGACACCGACCCTGGCCCCCACGGAAACGGGCGCGGGATCGACCGCCACGCGGACCCCGACGAAGAGTCCTACGTGGACCCCGACGAAGACTCGTACGCAGACCCCGAGCAAGACACCAACGGAGCCGACCGCAAAGACTCCGGCGAAGGCGCCCACCAGCACAGCGGCCACCGGCAGCGCAGGATCCGACTCACCGAGCCGACATGGCGGCCCGACCAAGCGCGCCGGGACCGCCTCTACGCCCACTTCACGAGATGGCACGCCGTCGCGGGAGGACGCCCCGCGCAGCCCACTTCTCGGGGAACCTCAGCCCGAGAGTCGTCGTCCCAGGCCCCACCAACGCGGACGGGTGCGGCGGGTGAAACGTCATCCTCATCCATCTCGCCGAGCGGTCGGACCACGCCATCTGGGACAATTTCGGAGTCGTCGGACGCGGGTCCCGCGCCGGAGCAGACGCCGGATCGGGAATCTCAGCGGATGGTCCCCGCGGCACCTGTCGCGTCACGTCCCGCCCCGGCGCTCGCCACCGACCACGCGCCGCAGGCCGCGCTGGGCCCCATCGCGCTGCCGAGGCCGCAGTGGGCGAGCGGCGTGAGCGCGGTCGCGAAAGATGCGGCCGGAGTAGCTCGTCAAGCGCCCGCCGACCGTGCGCGCTCCGTCCTCGAGGTCACCCTGGAGGGGCGTGACCTGGCGGAGATCGCGGCCGCCAACCCGTTGTGGGGCGCGCTGCGATCCTCGGCCTCCCAGGTCGTGGTCTCGATGCCGCTGACCGCCGGTGGGACGACGGTCGAGCGACTGGCGGCGGGTCACGACGCCGCCCGGTGGCGTACCCTCGCCTCCAGCCTGTCCGGCGTCGGAAAGGCACCGGCGGTGGTCCGTCTGACGCCGCCGGCGGACACCGACGCTGCCCCGTCCCGGGAGGCGCTCGAACGTGTCGCCGCGACGCTCAAGGGGGCGAACTCCGCAGTGCTGGTCGAGTGGGTCGCGCCACTTGGGACGCGTCCGGAGCCAGGGTCCACGGTGCCGCAGGGCGTCGATCTCGTCGGCGTGACCCTGCCGAAGGAGGGTTCGTGGCCGCAGACGGTCAACGGTCAGGGTGGCTTATCCGACTGGTCGGACTGGGCCGCTGGTCAGGGCAAGCGGCTGGCGGTCGCGTGGTCGATCGACGCCGACACGTCGGCCGACACCGTGCGGAGCATGCGGACCTGGCTCGACGTCGCCTCTCGCGCCCAGCGCATCGGCGTCGAGACCGTCCGGATCGCACCCGACGCCGACACCGCGGCCGTCGCGGCGTACCGGGCCGCGTGGTAGTCCGCCGCGGGGACCCGGGTGCGCCCCGCTCCCCGCGGCGGGCCTCACCAATGCGAGCCCGGTTCCCCGGGCCGAGGCCCGTGTACGCGCAGATAAGACCCCACGACGGCCGCGCCCAGGTCATCCAGGTCAGGGGCCACAACGCGCCCGTCGACGCGACGTGCCATCGCCGCCACGAAGCGTTCCAGCCCTGGATGATCTCCGAGCCGGAAGAAGGTCACCTGCGTCCCCAGCCGCCGGAGCTCGTCCAGCGCGTGCACGCTCAGCTCGAGGGTCTCCGGGCGCGGCGGGTAGAAGAACTGCGCCTCGCCATTTGAATCCAGGTGCGCGGTCGGTTCGCCGTCCGTCACGACGAGCAGCACCGGCTGCATCCCCCGGAACGTGCGGAAGTGACGGGCCGCCAGCAGCAGCCCATGGTGCAGGTTCGTGCCTTGGTCGTAGCGCGGCGCCAGGCCGATGAGTTCGTCCACGTCCGTCTCCCGGGCGTACCGGCCGAATGTCACCAGCTGCAGGCGGTCACCGCGGAACCTGCTGGCCACCAAGTGGTGCAGCGTCAACGCGGTGCGCTTCATCGGAACCCACCGACCCTCGAACGCCATCGAGAACGAGACATCGACCAGGAGGCTCACGGCCGCGGCCGTCCGGGCCTCGGTCTCCGCGACCTCGACATCGTCGATCGCGAGCCGCACCCCGTCGCGCGCGTCGCGGCCCTCCGCGGCGCTGCGGCTGATCGCGTTGCCGACGGTGCGGGTGACGTCCCACGGCTCGCTGTCGCCGAACTGCCACGGGCGGCTCGATCCCGTCAGCTCGCCCGCTGCCCCCGCGAGCCGGCTGTCGCGGCGGCCGGAGCGGTCCGACAGCCGTTGCGCCGCGTCCTTGAGCAGGTCCTTGCCGAGCCGTCGCGTGGCCGCGGGCGACAGGCGCCACGTCCCGTCGCTCCGGCGCTGCAGGTACCCGCTGTCGCGCAACTCTCGTTCGAGGGCGGCGAGCGTACGCGCGGCCACCGTCGCATCGGCGTCCAGGTGACGTCCGAGCATCTCCAAGTCGACGTCGTCCAGGCTTGCCCCGGCGTATGACTGGGACATCTGCTCGCTCAGCTCGTCGAGCTCTCCCATCTCCTGCAGGACCCCGACACCCTCGCCCAGACCCAGTCCCTCCTGGCCTTCGAACCCCGACGAGGACGACCAGTCCTCCCCGGGCCGCAGCGAGCGCAACGAGGCGTCGATCCGCTCCAGGTGCTGGGACAGCTCCGGGGAACCGAACGCCTGCTGGGTGAGTTCGGACAGCTCCGCACGCTGCTCCGGTGTCATCGAGTTCCACATGCGCTGCGCGGCGGCGGATCGACGGGCCAACGCGTCGATGAGTTCGTCGACGTTGCTTGGATTCTCCGGGAAGAAGTCGCCGTGCTTGTCCATGAAATCGGCGAAGCGATCCGCGACGTCCTCCCCCCGCGCATGCGTGTCGAGCAGGTCGCCGAGGTCCTTGACCATGTCGGTGACCCGTCGGCGATCCTCTGCGCTCGCCCCCTGCAGCGACTGCTTCATGCCCGCGAACCGCTGCTCCAGCATCTCCGAACCGAGTGCCTGGCGGATCTCTTCGTACGCCTCCCGCGCATCACTGCTCCGCCACGGGTAGTCCGCGAGCTCGCCCACCGCCGCGGCCGCCGAGGACGGCAGGTTGGCCAGGCGCATCTCCGCGAACCGAGCGTCGTCGTCCAGGTCCCGGGCCAGCTGCTTGCGTTCGGCCAGGACGGCGCGGTCCAGGAGTTCGCGCACCTGCTGCAGAGTGCCGTCGAGCCGGTGCCTGGCGCTCAGCTCGCGCCGCCGTCGCGCCACCCGGCCCGCCAAGTCGTCGAGGCCCGGGCGGTCCTTCGCACCCCGGCGCAGGTACTCGCGCAGCGCCCGGTCGGGAGACGCCCCGGCCATCACGTCCTCGCCGATCGCGGCGAGCGCGTCAGCGAGGTCGACCGGGGGCGCCAGCGGGTCCGGCCCACCGTGGTACCGCCCGTACCTCGTCGTCGGCGCCGACGGCGTCGCCGGGTCGCGATCGGGCGGTCCGAAGGGGCGATCGAACGTCGTCATCGCCCGTACACCGCGGTGCCGCCTTGAAGGTCCTTGGCGATGCGCCGCGCGAGGAACAGCCCCTCCAAACCCAGCTCGATCGCGCTGGCGCGCTGCCCTGGTCCGCGGGCGCCAAGACGCTCGGCGATCGTGTCGTACAGGCCGTCTTGCGAATCGACGGCGAGAGGGGGGAGGGAGGCGAGCAACTCCTCGGCCGTGATGTGCTCGCCGGTCGTGACCTTCTCACCAGCGTCCAGCGCGGCCACGAGCGGGCTCAGGTCCAGCCCCGCGAGGCGCTGGCGGGCGGTTTCGGCGATCGAGGTCCGAAGAAGATGTTCAAGGATCGCTCGGCCCCTGCCCTCCTCGCCTGATTCGAACTCGACTTTGCCGCCGAGCACGTCCACGGCCGAGTCCAGGTCGACGACCCGCGCGACCGGATCGGCCTCGCCGCGCACGGCGCCGCGCCGCAACGCCGCAGCGGCCACCGTCTCCGCACCGGCGATCGAGAATCGCGCCGATACCCCAGAGCGGTGGTCGACCGAGGGAGAGGCGCGCAGTCCCCGCGTGAAGCGGGCCAGGATCTCCAACAGCGCGTCGGGGACCGCCGCGACGAGGTCGGCCTCCTGCCGGATCACCGCGATCTCGTCGACGAGTTCGACGGGGTAGTGCGTACGGATCTCCGCGCCGAAGCGGTCCTTCAGCGGGGTGATGATCCGGCCCCGGTTGGTGTAATCCTCCGGGTTGGCGCTCGCCACCACCAACACATCGAGCGGGAGTCGCAGGACGTACCCGCGGATCTGGATGTCCCGCTCCTCCATGACGTTGAGCATCGCCACCTGGATTCGCTCGGCCAGATCGGGGAGTTCATTGATGGCGACGATGCCTCGATGGCTGCGCGGGATGAGTCCGAAGTGGATCGTCTCCGGGTCGCCGAGACGGCGTCCCTCGGCCACCCTCATGGGGTCGACGTCGCCGATAAGGTCGCCGACGGACGTGTCGGGGGTGGCCAGCTTCTCTGCGTAACGCTCCGACCGATGACGCCACACCACCGGGAGGTCATCGCCCAATTCTGTTGCCCGCCTAAGCGATTCGCTTGATAGGGGCTCGTACGGGTGTTCGTTCAGCTCGGAACCCTCAAGTACCGGTGTCCACTCGTCGAGGAGTCCGACGAGGCTCCGCAGCAAGCGTGTCTTGCCCTGCCCCCGCTCTCCAAGGAGGACCACGTCGTGCCCCGCCAAGAGCGCGCGCTCCAGCTGCGGGATCACGGTGGTTGCGAAACCGTGCAGACCGGGCCACGGATCGCGGCCCTCGGCCAGCGCGGACAGCAGGTTGTCGCGGATCTCCTCGCGAAGCGGCTTGGCCACGTGGCCGCTCACGCGCAGGGCGCCGACGGTCGTGATGGCAGCACGCTCCGGTGCAAGGGGGTTCGTCATAGCCCCATCGTTCGGTCACGGCGGGTGGGACGCAAGCCCTGGCAGCCTTTCCGTACCGACCAGGGCCGGACGTCAGCGCTGCACCGCACCGCACCGCGCCGAGGAGCCGTTGGTCGGCGTCACCCGCGGCCGGGCAGGCCCCTGGCGTCCAGCGCGGCGATGAACGCGGGACGCCGCTTGTACGTCTCGCGCAGCTCCCGCACGTAGGTCTCGAAGTCTGCGACCTCGACGGCGGCCTCGAACAGGCTGCCGATGTCCACCAAAGTCGCGGCCACGCGACGGTAGCTGCGCGAGTCGGCGTACGACAGCGAGGGCTCCAGCTCCGTCAGATAGAGGTCGGCGGCGCGGCGCGGGTACGTGGCGCGGCTCGCCTTCGCCAACGCCAGGCCCTGGTAACCCACCCCGTACTCCTGGGCCGCCGACCACGCTCCCTCCAGGTCCCCTTCGCCCAACGCGATGTCGATCAGCACGTCGGCGCCCCCCGCGATTCCGCGCCCCGGCGCGTCGCCCTCGGCGGATTCGTCGGACTGCTCGGCCGCGGTCCGCGCAAAGGCCAGCGCCCACCGCCGCTGCTCGTCCCGGCAGCCCAGCGGGTCGGCGACCTGCAGGAGCTCCTCGTACGTGACGTGGGAGGGCCGACTCTCGAACTGACGGCGGAGGAGCGCCAACGCGTCCTCGCCCCGGCCCAGGTCGGTGTAGACGCGTGCCACCCGCGTGGCGCCGAGCCAGAACTCGTTGCCGATGCCGCTGGCCACTCGGCCGGCTTCGACCGCCCTCTCGATCCAGGTGAGAGCCTCCTCGTGGCGACCCACCGACTCCAGGCGGTCCACGATGCCCGCGTACCGGGGTGTGCCGTCGTATGCGCCGACCCGCAGCACCTCGACGGCCTGGTCGATGTCGCCGTCGTGATCCGCGAGTTCGAGCTGCATCTGGTACAGCTCGTGGTCGCTCAGCCCCTCCGGGCGGTGGATGACGTACCGCGCGACGTGGGCGCGGTAGGCGGCCAGTCCAGCCGGGGCGAGTCCGTCGATGAAGTCGTGCAGCCGCACCTCCGGCCACCCGGGCGACTCGGCCCGGAAGGTGGCCAGCCACGCGCCGAGGCGCTCCCCGCCGGGCCGGCCCTGGCGGTGCGCGCGCGCATAGAGATCGAACGCTCGCTGGCACGTCGACCCGAGAACACCACCGGAGTCGTCGGCCTGCAAGGTCAGAGCCCGCAATCGGGTGACGGCCTGACGCAGCGCGGGGCGCGCCGACATCTCGCCCCCCGTGTCGAGGTGTCGCTCCAACTCGTCCAGCATCAGCTCCGCGTCGCGGGCGACTTGGAAGCTGCGCGGATAGTCGATGAATCCCCGCGCCGCGAGGGTGTCGCGCACCGCCGCAACGAGTTCGTCCGCGACGGTGTCTTCGTCGCCCACCGTGACCGTCGCGCGCATCTCCAGCATGCGCGTCGCGGACTCGCTGTGCCCGGCCACCTCCAGGACCAGCGTGCGCAGCAGGTCCTCGTCCAGCGTGTCGAGCCACCGCTCCACGGGAGTGCCGGCCTCATGACGCGTCAGCGTGACCACCCCCTGGCTGTCCAACACCGTGAGCCCGACCGCTACCAGATGCGGGCAGAAGACCCCCCTGGCGGACTCCATGCAGGTGCAATTGCCGCCCACACCCTCGGGGCCCCAGGTCAGGGATACCAGGTATCGTCGCCGGGTCTGCACGGTGGCGCTCGCCTCCCCGGAGGTGACGCGCAGCGCCTGCACCCCGGCCATCGCCTCTTCGCCTCGGGCAAAGCCTCTCTCGCCCGCCCGCGCGAGGATCGCACGCTCGGACAGCACGCCGTCGATCACCGTGGCCATAGATGGCAGTCTCCCTGCTGGTCGCGCCTTTGGGGGCCGACGGTCAGGAGCCGTTCAGCCGGGTCAGACCTTTGCGGAGTTGCCGGGCGGCCTGAGCGAGGCGAACTCGATCGAGCCCATATCTCGGTACTGCTCCGGGATGCGCGCCCAGGCAAACATGGTGCCCTTGGGGGAGGTCAGCGGCCACCCGGCGCGATTGAGCCCCTCGACCAGGGCGTTACGGCGCCGCTCGTAGATCGCGCTGACCCTGCCCGGATAGTCGGTCGCCTCGTTTAGAGTCACGGTCGCCGCGATCTGGATCGGCTGGAAGGTGCCGTAGTCCAGATAGCTCTTGAGCTTGGCCAGGGCGCCGACGACCTCGGCGTTGCCGACCAGGAACGCCATCCGCCAGCCGGCCATCGAGTACGACTTCGTCATCGAATACAGCTCGACCGCACAGTCTTTCGCGCCGACACACTCCATGATCGAGGGCGGCTGCCAGCCGTCGAAGGCGATGTCGGCGTACGCGAAGTCGTGCACGAGGACCACATCCCGCTCGCGGGCCCAGTCGACGAGACGCTGCAGGTCAGGCAGCTCGATCGTGCTGGTCGTCGGGTTGTGCGGGAACGACAGGGCCACCACGCGAGGCTTCGGCCAGCCGAAGTCCCACTCGGCCATCACATTGTCGACGTAGTCTGCGCCGTCGCCGCGCTGGCCGAGCGAGACCTGACGGGTGTCGGCGCCGGCGAAGTACGGCCCCCAGATGTGAATCGGGTAAGACGGTGACGGCACGATCGCCGCGTCGCCGGGCTGCAGCAACACCCACATGAGGTGGCTGAAGCCCTCTTTGGCGCCGATCGTCGTGACGACCTCGGTGTCGGGGTCGAGCAGGACGCCGAAGCGGCGTTCGTAGAGGCGCGCGACCGCGAGACGCAGGTTGGGTATTCCCCGCGAGGAGGAGTACCGATGGTTGCGGGCGTTGTAGGCGGCCTCGGCGAGCTTGTCTACCGCGATCTGCGGCGAGGGCAGATCGGGGTTGCCGAAGCCGAGGTCGATGACGTCGCGCCCGGCGCGACGCGCCTCGACCTTCAGCGAGTCGATGATCGTGAAAACGTATGGCGGCAATCCCATGATGCGACGGAACTCCATGGTCCGAGCGTATGCCGTCGATCGCGGTGGCTGAGCAAGGCCGGGTCCACGACCTGGCACATCCCGTACGCTCCTGCCATGTCTCCCGGCAATCAGGGCAGTGCAACGCCGCCGCCGCCGACTGGGCCGACTGGGCCGACTGGGTCGACCACCGTCCTCGACGGGTGCGCGGTCGTCACGATGGATGCTCAGGCGCGGGAGTTCCGGCGAGGGTACGTGGTGCTGCGCGGGGGCCTGATCGACGCCGTGGGCGCCGGGTCGGCACCGGACACCGCGGACCTGCACGGCGCCTCGCGCGTCGACGCGCGCGGGTGCCTCGTCACACCGGGGCTGGTGAACGCGCACCACCATCTCTACCAGTGGGTGACGCGCGGCCTGGCCGTCGACGCCGGCCTCTTCGAATGGTTGACGACGCTTTATCCCGTGTGGGGTGGGATCGACGAGGACTCCGTGCACGCCGCCGCCGCCGCCGGGCTGACCTGGCTGGCGCGCACCGGGTGCACGACGTCGATGGACCACCACTACGTCTTCGGGCGCGACAGCGGCGACGTGCTCGGCGCCGAGATCGAGGCGGCCCGCCAGGTGGGGGTGCGATTCCTCGCTACCCGCGGCTCCATGGACCTCGGCCGCTCCCGGGACGGGCTCCCACCGGACCACGTGGTCGAAGGGATCGACGACATCCTCACCGCGTCGGCCGCGGCGATCGAACGCTGGCATGACCCGTCCGACGACGCGATGCTCCGCATCGGCGTGGCGCCCTGCTCGCCGTTTTCGGTCACCGGCGATCTGCTGAGGGAGGCCGCGACCCTGGCCCGCGCGCACGGCGTCCGGCTGCACACGCACCTTGCGGAGAGCACGGACGAACAGGACTATTGCGCCGAGCGGACGAACAGGACTATTGCGCCGAGCATTTCGGGCGCAGGCCGGTGGACTACCTGGAGGACCTCGGCTGGGCCGGGGACGACGTCTGGTTCGCGCACGGCATCCACTTCGACGACGCGGACATCGCCAAGCTGTCGGCCTCGGGATCTGGCATCGCCCACTGCCCGACATCGAACGCCAGACTCGGCGCGGGGATCTGCCGCCTGAAGGACCTCCGGGCGGCGGGAGTACCGGTCGGCCTCGGCGTCGACGGCGCGGCGAGCAACGAGGGCACGTCCATGATCGAAGAGACCAAGCACGCCCTGTTGTTCGCGCGCGCCCGCGGCGGCCCTCTGGAGCTCACCGTGCGCGAGGCCCTGGAGGTCGCCACGATCGGCGGCGCGCGCGTGCTCGGGTGGGAGGACCGCATCGGTTCACTGGAGGTCGGCAAGAACGCCGACGTCGCGCTCTGGCGGCTGGATACCATCGCGCACGCCGGCATCGTCGACCCGGTCGCGGCCCTGGTGCTGGGCGCAGCCCCGCCGCTGGAGCGGCTCTATGTGGCCGGTCGCACGGTCGTGGAGCGGGACGTGGTGCTGACCATCAACGAGGAGGAGGCGACCGCGGCCGCCGTCCGGGCTCACGACGCGCTGCTGCGGCGGGCGGGAGTCACCGGCTAACGAGCCGAGCCGGCGTCTCGCCCCGTGGGACGGAGATCGGCCATGGGGATGGGAGGCGGCGGCTTCCCTCCTGTTCCTCGGCCGACTCCCGAACGGAAGACACCTGGCGAAATGTTGTTCTCCGATGAGAACCATCCTGCAGGGGCATCGGCGTGCCGGCGTCTCCCTGACCACCAAGCTGGCGGCACTAGGGCTCGTGCCCCTCGCGCCCCTCGTGGCCCTTGGCGCGGTGTCCGCCATCAACGTCAAAGACACCGGGTCCCGGCGCGCGCTGAGCCAGGAGCCCGTGCAGCTCGTCGATCTGTCCATGCGGACGACCAACCTCATCCACGCGGTGATCTCGCCGCGTTCGTCGAGAAGGGCGAGGGAGTGCCCAAGTCTGCGCTGGACGGCGCGCGGGCCGCCTTGGGCGACATCGCCCAGCTCTCCGACACCAGATCCGCGGCGGACGCGTTGTCGATCGCCGGGCCGCAGGCGGTGGCCTGGTACACCAAGAGCATCGGCGGGCTGCTGGGTTCCCTGGCGCCCGTCGGGCAGTCCACCGAAGAGGCCGACATGGCCGCGCAGATCTGGGCGGTCCAGGCCTTCAGCCAGGCCAAGGAGCGGGCCGGCCGGGAGCGCGCCCAGCTTTCGGGAGCCCCCGCCGCTGACTGGACCCCGCCGACGGCGCGCCGACACGCAGGCGGTACCCCGCGGCGGGGGCGGTGGACACTGGAGGGCATGACAACGTTCCTCGACGGGACGGGCGCTGCCGTGACGCTGTCGGCGCCCCCGCGGCGCGTCGTGAGCCTGGTCCCCTCGCTGACCGAGGCGCTCGCGGCGAGCCTGCCCTTGAACGCGCTGATGGGAGCGACCGACTGGTGCACCCACCCCGCCGGGCTCACGGTGCCGCGGTTCGGCGGGACCAAGAACCCGGACGTCGCCGGCATCGTCAGCGCGAGGCCGGATCTCGTCGTCGCCAACGAGGAGGAGAACAAGCCCGAGCACGTGACGGCGTTGCGGGCTGCGGGGGTGTCCGTGTGGGTCACCGACATCCGCACGGTCGCCGGTGCGCTGGCGGAGATCGGGGTGCTGCTGGATGCCTTGGCGGCTCCTGACCGCGGCTGGCTCGCGCAGGCTGAGCGGTCCTGGGCGGCGGCCGGGTCGGTGGTCTCCAGCCGTACGGTGGCTGCGGTCATCGCCATCTGGCGCAAGCCCTGGATGTTCGTGGGGCCCGACACGTACGCCGGCGACGTGCTCGCTCGGCTCGGAGTGCGCAACGTCCTCGGGTCCTCACCGGGCGCCGACGTCAGTGGGCGCCACGCGGGGGATCTGGGCGCCGCGGCGCGCTACCCCCGCCGGGACCTGACCGAGCTGCCGCCGTACGAGCTGGTGGTCCTGCCCGACGAGCCCTATCGGTTCACGGCGCGCGACGGTCCGGAGGCCTTCGCCCCGGCACCCTGCGCTCTGGTCGATGGGCGGTCGCTGACCTGGTACGGCCCCGCGATGGTGTCGGCCCCGGTCATCCTGACGGCAGCCCTGCGCGCCGCCCTGTCCCGCGACGTCCCCTCCTGAGCGCGCTCAAGGAGTTGACGGGTCGACGAGTCGACGAGTCAAGGAGTCGACGAGGCCGGCGTCTTCCTCGTCGTAGCGCGCAGGTGGCTGGCCGTCGCCACCGGCGAGATCGCCCCGGCCAGCACGGCGTTGAAACCGAAGCTCACGAACAGTCCGACCGACGCGCACGTGCCGCGACGCTCGGGATGCATGTCCAGGAACGCCAGCTGCAGAATCGGATAGGCCGCAGCGACCCCCACGGTGAGCGCGGTGGGCCCGACGATCGCCCATGGCAGCACCGGCAGGTCAGCGGCCATCAGGGTGACGTTCAGCGCCCCGCCGAGGCAACTGACGGCGATCCCGTAGGTCGCCATCCGGTGCGCCGGCACGATGCCGGCCGTCCGCGCGGTGAGCCACGAACCGAGCATCAAGCCACCGATCATCGGGACGAAGAAGATCCAGAAGTCCCGCTCCCCCTTGCCCAGGAGGTCGACCACGAAGATCGGCGCCGCGGCGATGTAAATGAACTGCGCTCCGAAAACGAGAGCGGTCGCGGCGGCGAGCCGGACGAACGCAGCGTCCGCGGCGACGATCCACACGCTGCGCACCAGCGGCCCGATGCGCAGCGGCACACGCTGCTCCGGCGGCAACGTCTCCGGCAGGACGACCAGGGTGCTCACGCCGATGAACAGGCCGAACGCGGTCAGGAACCAGAAGATCACCGGCCATGGACCGATCGCCAACAGGTATCCGCCGATCACCGGGGCCACGGCAGGCGCGAGCCCGAAGATCATCGCCACGTGCGCCATGAGCCGCTGGGCCTGGGCGCCCTCGAACAGGTCCCGGATCACCGTGCGGCTCACGATCTGGCCGGCACCCGCGGACATGCCCTGCACGACCCGCCAGGCGAGCAGCACCGGCAGGCTGGGGGCGAGGGCGGCACCCGCGGAGGCGAGCGTGAAGACGGCGATGCCGGCCAGCATCACCGGTTTGCGGCCCAGGGCGTCGGACAGCGGTCCGTGGAAGATCGTCATCACGGCGAAGCTGGCCAGATAGACACTCGTCACCTGCTGCATCGCCGTGCTGTCCACGTCGTACTGGGCACGCATCGACTCGAACGCGGGAAACACCGTGTCGATGGTGAACGGCCCGAACATCGACAGTCCGGCCAGCAAGAGGGTGAGCCCTACCCCGGCGCGTGCCCGCGTCGTCATAGGGCCTGCCGCAAGATCGCGGCCAGTTCGTCGTCCTCCAGCTCGATGGGGTTGGCCTTCATGCTGCTGGCCTGGCGGGACTGGGCGATCACCTCGGGGAAATGGGCCGCGCTCATGCCGTACGAGGCCAGCCCCGGCACACCCACCGCTTCGCGCAGGTCGGCCAGCCACGGCGCCGCAGCCTCCGGCGTGGCCGCCTCGTCGCCGCTGAGGAGCGCGGCCACCTCGGCGATCCTGGCGATCACGGGGTGGTCGGGGTCTCGCCGACGCGCGGCGGCCAGATTGACCTCCATCGAGGCACCGAGCAGCGCGCCGCAGACGGCGCCGTGGGGGGCGTCGTACCGGGCGCCGATGACCGCCGCGAAGCCATGCACCGCCCCGAGACCGGAGTTCGCCAGGCAGAGGCCGCCGAGCAGGCTCGTCAGGGCGAGATCCTCGCGCCGCTGCCCGGTGTCCGCTTCCTCGCCGGCGAGGCCGTCGGCGACCGCGGCGCGCAGGGAGCGCGCGGATCGTCGGATGCCCTCCCGGGCCAAGGCGTCGGTCAACGGATTGGCGCGTATCGACAGGAACGGCTCGATGACCTGGGACAGTGCGTCCGACCCGGCGGCGGCGATGACCGAGCGCGGCAGCGATGACCGAGCGCGGCAGGGACGCCAGCAGGTCGGGGTCGACCACGGCGACGCGCGGCAACATCAGGGGGCTGCGCAGGCTGGCCTTGACAGCTCCGGCGGTTCCGGCGGCGGACAGGACGGAGTTTTTGGTGACCTCCGAGCCGGTCCCCGCGGTGGTCGGCACGGCGACGCACGGCAGTGACGGCGTACGCAGCGGTCGCCCGGCGCCGACGACTTCCAGGTGCTCCAGCGGATCGGTACCGGAGGCCGCGAGCGCCGCGAGCGTCTTGGCGCCGTCGATGGCGCTGCCTCCGCCGAAGCCGAGCACGCCGTCGCAGCCTGAGTCGCGGACCGCGCGGACCCCATCCCGGATCAAGTCCACGGACGGTTCTTCGCCGACGGCGAAGACCTCGGTGTCCAGACCCGCGTCGGCGAGGGCAGCCCGGATCTGCGCGGCGCGACCAGGATCCGATCCGGTGACCACCATCGCGCGGGTGACGCCGAGGGCGGCGAGCGCCGCGGGGACCTCGGCCAGGCGCCCCGCGCCGAACCGGATGTCCGCGGGCGTGGCCAGATCGAAACGGGCCGGCGCTACCACGCGCAGCTCACCATCCATCGTCATCGGGCGAGACGTTGACGTACTTCACCGACGTCCTGGGGCGAGCCATCATCGGTGCGACCGCATCCCGCCAGGTGGCGTAGTGCGGGCTCTGTTTGTGCGCGTCGGCTGCGGCAGAGTCCCGGTAGATCTCCACGAGGACGACGTGGGCCGGGTCGGCTCGGTCGGTGAGCACGTCGAAACGGACCACTCCGGGCTCCTGGCGGCTGGCGGCCGCGTTGGCGCCGGTGGCCGCGAGGAAGGCGTCGACCTGGTCGGAGACGACGGACACGTCGACATGGACGATGAGCAGGCTGCCGGACATGCGACGACCTTAACGCCGGCTGTGTCCGCCGGCGCATTCGCACGATCGCTCAGCGCGGCCAGTAAGCGGCGGCCAGGTGCGGCGGCAGAGGACGGATCCGGCTCTCGTCCCAGGGCGGGGCGATACCGGCGAGCTCGAAGACGTGGTCGAGCAGGTTCGCGGTGAATCCCCACACGAAGAGTCCGTCGACGCTGAACCCCGGGCCCCGGAAGCCCATCGGTCCGATGACCGTGAAGCGGTTGCCGGGGTCGAGCAGGTGGTCGAGGTCGATCCGGGCCACCCGGGCCACCTCTTGCGGGTCGACCACGCCGACGGGATGCGGGCGCGCCCACCAGGCCAACACAGGGATGACGGCGGTGCCGGTCGGCGTCAGGTACAGGCCCGGAAGCTCGGCCACCACTTCGACGGTCGCAGCGTCGAGGCCCACCTCCTCACGGGCCTCGCGCAGCGCCGCCCCGATCGGCCCGACGTCGCCGGGGTCGAGGTGCCCTCCGGGGCACACCACCTGGGCAGCGTGGTTGCGCATATCGGCTGCCCGCTCGGTGAGCAGCACGTCACATCCGTACGAAGCGGGCTCGCCGTGCTCCCCGGTGCTCCGCGTTGCGGGTGCGAACAGGACAAGCACGGCTGAGCGGCGCGGCGGCCGAGGCGGGGGGACGAAGGTACGGAACCAGTCGACCGCGTCGTCGACCAGGTGGGGACGGACCCGCCCTAAGGCCTCATGGGCAAGCGACGATCGGACCGTGAGATGGCTGTCACTGAGGTACTCACGAGCGTGCGCCGCGGGCAGGTCCGCGGCCTGGCGCAAGGTGGGCAGCACGCTGCGCAGCCAGGCGGGAACGTCCGCCGGGAGGGCCGGCGCCGCGAGGGGCTGACCCTGCGGAGGTCCGGGGGACGGGGTGCCGCTCACGAGTTCAGCCTAACCACGGTCTTGCGAGACTAGTCTCGCTTCCATGGTCCAAGCCATCGTCATCCGTACGTCCGAATCCAACGGCAAGCCAACTCGCGTTGCACGGCTGGAGGAGGTGCCCGAGTCCTTCCTCGGCGATGGGGTCACCGTTGTCGACGTCGCCTATTCCGGCGTGAACTACAAGGACGCGCTCGCCCTGACCGGACGACCCGGGGTCGTGCGGAAGACGCCGCTGGTGGCGGGCATCGACCTCGTGGGCACCGTCGTATCCTGCGACGATGAACGCTTCTCGCCCGGGGACTGGATCATCCTCAATGGCGCCGGTTCCTCCGAGACGCTTCACGGCGGGCTCGCCACCAGGGCGCACATCGACGCCGCGCTCGCGGTGCCGCTCCCTGCGAGCATCACGCCGGCGCGCGCTGCCGCGATCGGCACCGCCGGTTACACCGCCGCGCTAGCGGTGGCACGACTGACCCGGGAGGGCGTCCGCCCCGAGGATGGTCCGGTGCTCGTCACCGGCTCGACGGGCGGGGTCGGGTCGATCGCGACGATCCTGTTGGCCAGCGCCGGCCACGAGGTGGCTGCGCTGACGGGTCGCGCGGACACGTACGGGGACTACCTGCGCCGGTTGGGCGCGTCGTCCATCGTGGAGCGTGCCGAACTCACCGAACCCGGGAAGCCGTTGCAGGCGGCGCGCTGGGCCGGCGTCGTCGACGCGGTGGGCGGAGCGGTGCTGGCCAACGCGCTGGCCCAAACCAAACCCGGTGGCACCGTCACGTCATGTGGCCTGGCGGGATCTGCCGAACTGCCCGCCTCGGTGATGCCCTTCATCTTGCGCGGGGTGACGCTCGCCGGCATAGATTCGGTGTGGGCGCCGCTGGAGGCTCGCATCGAGGCCTGGGAGCTGCTGGCTAGCGACGTCGACGACGACCTGCTCGACTCGCTCACGACGAAGGTGCCGCTGGACGGCGCGATCGACGCGGCCGCCGGACTGCTGGAAGGTCGCTCACACGGCAGGGTCCTGGTGCAGGTCAGCGGCGCGTGATGACGTCAGGGTGTCGCGAGCTGTCCCCGCGGCCCACTCCATCCTGAGCGTGCTGGTCCCTAACCGTCGAGTGGCTCGCTGCCCTGGCACGATCATGGTATGACCCGCATCGAGGACTACGCGTTATTGGGTGACCTGCAGACGGCCGCGCTGGTCAGCACCAGCGGTTCGATCGACTGGATGTGCGTGCCTCGATTCGATTCGCCGGCCTGTTTCGCGGCGTTGCTCGGCACTCCTGAGGCCGGGCGTTGGCTGCTCTCGCCCGGCCCGGGCACCACCTGCTCGGGACGAGGGTACGTCGAGGACACCTTGGTCTTGCAGACCGACTGGACGACGAGTACGGGGACGGCGCGGGTCATCGACTTCATGCCGCCCCGCAGTCACGTGCCCGACGTCGTCCGTATCGTCGAGGGGGTCAGCGGCACGGTGACCATGCGATCGGAGCTGCGGCTGCGATTCGACTACGGGCGAGTGGTGCCCTGGGTCCGCCGCCACGGCGACCGCATCGAGGCGGTGGCCGGGCCGGACCGCATTCGGCTGCGCACTCCGGTGCCGAGTAGCGGACAAGACATGACGACGGTCTCGGAGTTCACCGTTCGCGCCGGGCAGCGGGTGCCGTTCGTGCTCACCTGGAGCCCGAGCTACGAACCGGCGCCCAGGACGGTCGACGCCGAGCGCGCGCTGGGCGAGACCATCGAGTTCTGGACCTCCTGGTCCAGCCGGGGACGCCCGATCGTGGGCCCCTACCGGGAACCGGTGAAGCGCTCACTGCTCACGCTCAAGGCGCTCACGTACCAACCCACCGGCGGCATCGTCGCCGCGGCGACCACCTCGCTACCCGAGCAGCTCGGCGGTCCGCGCAATTGGGACTACCGCTACTGCTGGCTGCGGGACGCCACCTACACGCTGCAGGCGCTGCTGGCCGCCGGTTACCTCGACGAGGCCAAGGCGTGGCGGGAGTGGCTGCTGCGTGCTGTCGCGGGCAACCCGGCCGACCTACAGATCATGTACAGCATCGACGGCACTCGACGGCTTCCCGAGGCCGAGCTGGACTGGCTGCCCGGCTACGAGAACTCGACCCCGGTACGCACAGGAAACGCCGCCAGCGAGCAGTTCCAGCTCGACGTCTGGGGCGAGACGCTGGACGTGCTCGCTTTAGCCCGTGACGCTGGGTTAGCCGCCCGAGACGACGTTTGGGACGTCCAGGTCGCCCTCATGAACCATCTGGAAAGCACGTGGCAGCAGCCGGACAACGGGCTGTGGGAGGTGCGCGGCCCCAGACGGCACTTCACGCACTCCAAGGTGATGGCCTGGGTGGCGGCCGACCGGATGTCCCGCGCGGTACGCATTCACCACCTCGACGGCCCAGTCCAGCGGTGGGAGCAACTTCGAGACACCATCCACGCAGAAGTCATGGCGCACGGGTTCGACGCGAAACGCGGCACCTTCGTCCAGTCGTACGGCAGCACCGCCCTGGACGCCAGTCTGCTGCTGATTCCCCGGCTCGGCTTCCTGCCCGGCACCGACGAGCGCGTGCTCGGCACCATCGACGCGATCCAGCACGGTCTGACCGAGCACGACCTGGTCAAGCGATATCAGACCGGCGAGGCCGACGACGGCCTGCCTGGCGGTGAAGGGATGTTCCTCGCCTGCTCCTTCTGGATGGTGGACGCGCTGCACGCCGCCGGGCGGCAGCGTCAGGCCACCAAGCTTTTCGAGCGCTTGCTGGACCTTCGCAACGATGTGGGCTTGCTCAGCGAAGAGTGGGATCCGGTCGAAGGCCGCCAGCTCGGCAACACCCCGCAGGCATTCAGCCACTTCGGGTTGGTCGTCAGCGCGCTGCAACTGCACGCCGGACACGCCCACCGCAGCACCCAGCCCGTCGAAACCCCCTGACCATCCTCAAGGGGCTTCGCGATGTGACTCTCTCCGCCACGCAGCGGCAGCTCGTGGTCGAGCGCGTGGCCACCGCCCGCTACGCCGACTCACCCGGGTAGGACCCGAACGACCACTGATTGCCTTCGGCGTCACGCACCAGACAATCCCGGCCGCCGTAAGGCGGATTCTGCGGCCGTTGCACCCCGGCCGCACCGGCCGCGACCGCCCGCGCGTACACCGCGTCGACCTCATCGTCGGTGTCGACCACGCAATAGCATGCGGCGGCACCCACGCGCCGCTGATACCCGGACTGCGTGCCCGCAGCCGCATCTTCTGTATCTTCCGACTCTGCCGCATCTGCCGTATCGGCACCCGCATCCCGGCGCACCGACCCAAACATCACCGCACCTCGATCGCCCCAACGGAACTGGGCGTGCTCGACCACACTGGGGTCGTCGGCGTTGCGGAACACGGCCACCTCGGCGAAGCCGATCGCCGTCAGGAACGCGATCCCCGCGTCGGCGTCCTCGAAGCTGAGGCAGTGGAACAGAGTCGTTGTCATGGCTTCAGGGTCGCGCGGCTCAGCCGGGCGGGTCTTGTACGAATGAGAGCTGTTCCGCGCGGGTCCGGGTGGGCGACTGGCCCGCGAAGGATCGCCACTCCCGGGTGAGGTGGGCCTGGTCCGCATAGCCCGCCGACTCCGCGATCTGCGCCAATGGACGCCCGGACGCAGCGAGTCGCCGCGCGTTATCGAACCTGAACAGCCGGGCGGCCTCCTTTGGCGTCACCCCGTACTCGGCGACGAAACGGGCCGACAGGTGGCGACTGCTCCACCCAGTCTCATGGGCGATCTTGCCGATGCTCATGAGTCCGCACGAGCGTTCGATATGCCGCCACGCGTCGCTGGCCGCCGCATGCACACGCGGCGTCGGGGACCCACGGAATATCGTCAGCAGCACCTCGTCGAGGATCCAGAACCGGGCCGGCCAGGACGTCGACTCCTGCAGTCGGGAGTGCGCATCCCGGCCGATCCCGAGGGGCACCTCCTCGTGACCCACCATGTCGTGCGCGAGCGCGCCGATCGGCAGGCCGAGCAGTCTTCGGCAGCCGAGCGGAGTCAGCGCGAGTTGGATGCCGTGTTGGCGTTGATGGGTGCGGATGAGCGCGGCACGTGTGTGCATGCCGGCGGCCAGAGTCCAGAACCGGCCACCTCCCGGTCGCTGAACCCAGCCGACGTCGAGGGGCTCGTCGAACGAGACGATCACTGTCGCGGTCGGTGACGAGATTCCGTGGTGAACCTCCGGCAGGCCGCCCACGTGCCGGTATCCGATGTACGAGGACACGTACGCCCGCAGCGCCCGGTGGGGCGTGCCAGACATCCCACCGGCCGACGCACCGTCTATCACGTCCCATCCATCACGTCACGGTACGGCGAGCCGGGTCCCGGCACCAGAGCGCTGGCGCTGGCCCGGGTCAGCGCCAGAAGTCCGTGTGCTCCCGGATTCCGATGTCCTCGGCGCGGAACACCGGGTTGCGGCCTTCCCCGCGCTGGGCCACGTAGTCCTGTCCGCACCGGATCGCCCGCTTCCCCAGCACGAGGATGACCGGGATGTTGATGAGCGCCATGATCCCCATCAGGATGTCAGCGATGCTCCACGCCGTCGTGAACTCCAGCAGCGATCCTGAGAACACGATGATGACGGCGATCACCCGGAACCCGATTAGCACCGCGCGAGGCGGCTCGCCGTTGCACAGGAAGCGCAGGTTGATCTCGGCGTAGTAGTAGTTGCCGATCAGCGTGGTGAACGCGAACAACACCAGTGACAGCGATACGAACGGGTGCCCCAGGCTGCCCAGCACGGTGGAGGCGGATTCCTGAACGTAGGCGACCCCTGCCAACTCTTCGCGGGGCGCGATCCCGGATGCGAGAATCGTGAAGGCCGTGATGGAGCAGATGAGCAGGGTATCGATGTAGACCGACAACATCTGCACCAGTCCCTGCTTCGCGGGGTGCGAGACCCCCGCCGATGCCGCCGCGTTGGGGGCCGATCCGACACCGGCCTCGTTGCTGTACAGCCCACGTTTGATGCCGAGCAGCAACGCTGAGCCGGCGATGCCGCCGAAGATCGCCTCGAAGTCGAACGCCCCCGAGAAGATCGAGCCGAACATCCCAGGGACGAGTTCCAGATGCGTGAACACGACGAGCAGTCCGACGATCAGATACGCGATCGCCATCAAGGGCACGAGAAGCGCCGTGACCGACGCGAGTCGCTTACCACCGCCGAAGATCGGCGCGGCAGCGAACGCAGCCAGGAGGACACCAAGGATGAGGGGCGTGACGCCGGGGGTGAAAAAGTCGTAGGACGCGAACGAGTCGATCGTGTTATAGGAGGCAACCATGTTGAAACCGCCCATATACGTCACGATCAACGCGCACGCGAACACCACCCCGAGCCAACGGGCCTTCAAGGCGGTCGTGATGTAGTAAGCCGGGCCGCCGTAAGAGCCTCCGCTGGTGTCACGTCGCTTGTAGATCTGCGCCAGGGTGCTCTCGATGAACGCCGAGGACGCCCCAAGAACAGCCGTGACCCACCGAGCGTGATGGCGACGGAGACGCCGGCGATGTTGCCGGTGCCGACCCGGGAAGCAGTCGAGATCATGAGCGCCTTGAACGACGACAACGACTCGGCGTTGTCTTTCGGCTCCCGCAGCGCTCGCAGCGACTCAGGAAAGAGGCGGACCTGCACGAGCTTGGTGCGAATCGAGAAGTAAATGCCAGAACCGAGCAACAAGGCGACGAGGATGTAGGTGTAGAACGCGTCACTGATATCGACGAGTAGATCGGCCATGGAGGCGGCCTTTCGGTGTGGTCGGGACACGAAGACAGGCACGGCGAGAACCCGGCACCGCGCGTGTCGGGCTGCGCGAAGGGGCCAACGTATCTCGAACCCCGCGCCGCCGCGGATCATCTGGCGCGGTGGTGCTGCGGACGTCGCGCTCGGTGTCGGCCGCGCTGATCGCCGTTGCCGCGACAGGGACCTGGCGTTGCTATCGTCGGGAGTTCCTGCAAGTCAAGGGAACGCGACGCGCCACAGGGAGATTCGCCTCCCGATCGATGCCATCCCTCGAGGAGGAAAGCTCATGACGATGCAACACCAGCCCGAGCCCCCCCACCCCCCGGAGCCAGCCACCGAGTGGATCGACTGGACCAGGGCCGAGCGCGAACGCCACCGGGGCGTTCATTTCTTCCTGAACGCCAGCTTTGTGAAGGCGGTCGGCGAGGACACTGCGCAGGCGTTTCAGGGGATCCTTATCGACGTCGGCCGGCGCCTGCACCAGCACTCCCGCGCGAGCATTGCCCAGGAGTTGCGCGACCAGATGGGCGCGCTCGGGCTCAGGCCGCACCCGGTCGAGCTGGAAAAGTTCGCCGACGAGATCGCCCGCGCCGACTGGGTGCGGGCCACCGACGCCGATCACGTCCCCTGACCGACGCCTTCGGGCCAGATCCCACATCCAGTCCCCCCGTTAACCGGACAGCTCGCACACGCTGAGTTCGGGGACGCCCTCAGCGACAAAACCGAATCCGGGATCCTGCGCGGGCAGGTGCAGGCACCAGACCACCCCGAGCGGGGGAGCCTCCACCTGCGCGACCCAGCCGAACCTGACGTTCCTCGGCCGTCACGAGAGAAGCCCGTCGTTGCTGTGTGTCGAGAACTGGAAAACTCCCGCGCTTGCTCGACAACCGCATTGCTTCCCAAGCATCTTGTCCGTTCGTCGACTACAAGGCGTAGGCTCCGGCGGCGAAGCCAGCTGCGATGAAGAGGACCCAGGCGAAGGCCAGGTATGGCCGCGACCCCCAGCTCGCCGGTGAGGCTGGAGGTGATCTGGAGCCGGGGCGGTGGCCAGGAAGATCGGGTGGACGGTGCCCGCGGCCGGCTTCGCGGCGGACCGGCCCGAGGCGGGCCTACAGTGATTGACGCTGAGATAACCCAAACGGCACCACGGATGCCCGATCGAAGGTTTCACTCATGAGCGCTCCACCAGCTACCAACGCTGCGCGTCCACCAGATCTGGTGCTGATCGACCAGGCCCGGGTGGAGGCGAAAGCGATCTCGCCGAAGGTCTTCTGGCCGAGCGCGGTGACCATTCTTTCGGTCGTGGCGCTGGCGGCGGTGCGACCCAAGGAGTTCAACCAGGCGATCCAGTCGGTGAACACGGCTGTGACCAACTCCCTGGGTTGGTACTACGTGCTGGTCGTACTGCTGATGGTCGTCTTCGTCGTCGGGCTGGCCATGTCCCGCGCTGGTGACCTGGTTCTGGGCCCGGACGACGAAGAGCCCGAATTCGGGCTGCTCTCCTGGTTCGCGATGCTCTTCGCGGCGGGGATGGGTATTGGACTGGTGTATTGGGGCGTCGCTGAACCGTTGACCCACTTCGCTTCGCCGCCTCCCGGGGTCGAGGGCGATCAGGCGGTCCTCGCCCAAGCTGCGATGGCCCAAACCTACTTGCACTGGGGGCTGCACCCTTGGGGGATCTACGCTGTGGTCGGCCTGGCCATCGCTTACGCGGTGCACCGACGCAACCGGCCCGTCTCGGTGCGCTGGGGGTTGGAACCGGTTCTTGGTATGTCGGTGGCTTCTGGGCTGGGGGCGGGTATCAAGTGGCTGTCCAACATCAACCTGGTGTTGGCCGCAGTGCTGGTGTTGCTCTTGCTCATCATCGGGCCAACGCTGTTCATCTTGCGGGAATTCGTTCAGTCTCTGGGCTCGTATGTGCAGAATTTCGTGTCGTTGAGCTTTCAGACGCTGCCTTTTCGCGGTGAGGCCGGTGAGGGCTGGCTGGGGTCCTGGACGACGTACTACTGGGGGTGGTGGATCAGCTGGTCGCCCTTCGTCGGGGTCTTTATCGCTCGGATCTCCCGCGGGCGGACCATTCGCCAGTTCGTGGCCGGTGTGCTGTTGGTTCCCGCCCTGATCACGTTCTTGTGGTTCGCGGTGCTGGGCGGCACCGCGTTGCACCGCCAACTGTTCGGTGCGGGCGACCTGATCACGAACGGCGCGGTCGATGCCAACACCGTGCTCTTCCAGATGCTGGACGGTCGACCGCTCGCCGCGGCGATCTCCGTGCTGTTCCTGGTGGTGCTGGTGATCTTCTTCGTCACCAGCTCTGACTCTGGGTCCTTGGTGGTCGACATGGTGGCCTCTGGTGGGGACGAAGACCCGCCGATCAAGTCCCGGATCTTTTGGGCTTTGGTCCAGGGAGCGGTCGCCGGGGTCTTGATCTGGGCGGGTGGCGGTTCCGAGGGTGGGCTCACGGCGTTGCAGACGCTGGCCATTCTGGCCGCCCTGCCCTTCTCGGTGGTGCTGGTGATGATGTGCGTGTCGCTGGCCAAGGAATCCAGCGCCGACGTTCGAGCTGTCCACCGTCTGGGCCAGGCACAACGCCAGCGCGAACATGACGGGCAGATACGCACCACGGTCAGCCACGAGATGAGCCACCGGCTTCCTGAGCAAGTCAGCCGCGAAGTGTCCAGCCAGTTGCAGGTGTTACGACCACAGGAGACCCGGATACCCCCGCCGTACGGCACGCTGGGTGGGCGCACGCTGGCCGAACGCTTCCAGCTCTGGCGACAGCGACACTGACCCCTCGTCGCTGTGTTCTCCGCGCTCAGCGGCAACTCGGCATCGACGTTGCCGATCGCAAGATCAGCATTGAGGTCTCTGAGCGCTAGCGACCGGTGTGAGGCGCCGGCGTGGGTCAGCCCCCGGGGGACCCTGTGTCGGGCGGCGTCGGCAACGCCACGACCATCGTGCCCTCGACGGCGCTCTCGTCAGGGACGAATCCGCACCGCCGATACAGTCGCACCGAGGGGTTGTCCCCCTCGACGCTGAGGCTCATGCGCGCCAGCCCTCGCCGCGCGGCCTCGTCCAGTGCCGCGTGGATCAGGCCAGATCCGACGCCCAGTCCCCGGTAACCGGACAGCACGCACACGCTGAGTTCGGGGACGCCCTCGGCGATGAAACCGAATCCAGGATCCCCCGCGGGCAGATGCAGGCACCAGACCACCCCGACAGCGCGAGCTCCCACCTGCGCGACCCATCCGAAGTCGCCCCGTTCGGCGTGGAACTCGGTGTAGTGGCACAGACGCGGCGATTCGTCGACATCGCGGCAGGTGAGGCGCTCGCCACTCCAGTTCACGTTGGTCACCGTCGCCGTCCGAAGCAGGAAGGCGTCGGCAGAGACCACCGGACGCAGCGTCTGCGAAGGAAAAGGGGTCGCACGCGAGCGGGGGTCGACTCGTGCCATGCCGCCCACCCTGCCACGACACGAGACCCCACGACGCGCGCGCCCGGCCGCCCCTCCCCCGACGCCGAGGCGGCACAATCAGCGCATGAGCACTACCCTCGCCGACATCGCCCCACGTGACCGCTTCCGCCGCGTCGTTGCCCTCACCGGTGCGGGCATCAGCGCCGCCGCGGGCCTCGGGACCTTCCGCGGGGCCGGCGGTTTGTGGACCGCCCACCCGGACGTAGCGGCCGCGATGCACGCCTCCGGCCTTCCTCACAACCTGCCCGCCCTCTGGGACGTGTGGGGTGGCATCCGACGCCGCGCGATCCTCGCGGGCCCGTCCCCGGCCCACGAAGCGCTCGCCCGCGCCGACGTGCAGGTGATCACACAGAACATCGACGCCCTGCACCAGGACGCCGGGTCCGGGGGCGTCTTGGAACTGCATGGCTCCGCTGCGCGGGCCGTGTGCCTCAACCGCGACTGCCGGCACCGCACTGAGGTCGACCTCAGCGGCGAGACCGAGCCCGGCCACATCCCACAGTGCCCGCGCTGCGGCGGGCCGCTGCGCCCCGACGTGGTGCTTTTCGGTGAGCCGCTCGATCCCGGGGTGTGGCAGGCCAGCGAGGAGGCCGTCCTCGACGCCGACCTCGTGCTGGCCGTGGGGACGTCATCGTTCGTCACCCCGGCCAAATGGCTGGTCCCGATCGCGCGCCAGTCCGGGGCCGTGTGCGTCAACGTCAACGTCGACGACTCGGTCCCCGGCCTCGATCCCTTCCACGCTCACGTGCTCGGCGACTGCCAGGACACCCTGCCGACCTGGTTGAGCGGCGGATGAGGGTTCAGCCCCGCCGACAGCCCGCCGCGTCCGGCATCCACGGCGGGCGGGTGCGGCGGAGCGCGGGCCTGCTGCCGTACCGGTTCGTCGGCGACACCACGGGTGCCGACCCGGGTCGGCACCTCCTCGTGTTCATCGCGCACATGGGCGGCCCCCTATGGGCGCGCCGCGACGATGGCGGCTGGTCGATCAGCAAGGGCGAGTACGACGTCGCGACCGAGACACCTCGGCAGGTGGCACGACGGGAGTTCCGTGAGGAGATCGGCGTCGAGGCCCCCGGCGAGCCGTGGCTCGAGCTGGGCGACGAGCGGATGCGCGGCGGAAAGGTCGTCACCACGTTCGCGGCGCGTGCCTCCGAGTCGCTGGCGTACGTGGAGAGCAACCTTTTTGAGATGGAGTGGCCGCGCGGGTCGGGCAGGGTCGGCCGGTTCCCGGAGATCGACCGTGCGCAGTGGTTCGAGCTGGACGTTGCCCGCTGGAAGCTGGTTAGCGGCCAGGTCCCCTTCCTCGACCGGCTCGCCGCCGCGATGCGGAACTCACCTGCCTGACGACCTGACGACGACCCAAAGGTGACGCGCAACTGGCGTAGCCGACGAGCGACAGGAAAGTCGACAGCAAAGTCAACGTGCGCCGCCTCATCGAGAGCAGGGGCTGGAGGGGACGTCTGGGCGGGGGGTCGATCACGCCGAGAGTTTGTCGACGACGTCAGCCAAGCCCTGGTCGTCGCCGACGTTTCCGGCAAACACGACGTACGGGATGCCGACGGCGGGCCCGTCGGACGGCTCCCAGAGCGACACGATTCCCGGCAACATCGGGCCCCGGACGAACGCCCGACGGATGGACAGGCCGTGGGTCGCGACATCGGAGGAGGTGATGCCGCCCTTGGCGACGACGAAACGAGGCGGGCAACGCTTCGAGATCCCCTGCACGACGTCCACGACGGCCCGGGAAACGTCGCGGGCGATCCCCAGCGAAGAGCCGGCGTTGCCACCGGTCACCAGCGTGCGGGTCGTGCTGACGACGACATTTCCCCGCGCCAAGCCGTCGACCGCGGACTGCACGACCTGTCCCAGGTGGGCCTCGCGACGGGCGGGATCGAGCACGGCGTCCACATCGATCTCGAGTTCCGTCGCCGTGCGGCGGGCGCGAAGCGTGTCGAGCTGGCGCGTCGTCTGGGCGACATGAGAGCCGATGACGATCAGGCCCCCCATGCTGTGCTCGCCGTGGCCCGCGTCGGCGATGCGGTCGACGTCCGCGCGGGTCAGCGGCGGATGCGGCGCCTGACCGATACGGGCCCTCACGAAGGGCGGGCCGACTCGATAGACGAAATGGCGGCCACCCGCCTCCGCGCGCTCGAGGGCGGCGGCGAGCAGGAGCAGGTCGTTCTCCTCGAGGCAGTCTGCGGCGACGACGGTGCCGGCGCTCACGTCTTGGAGGATCTCGGCGACCGCCTCCGGGCCGGAGCGCAGGGTGGCCAGGTCGATCAGGACCACCGAGTCCGCGGACACGTCACCGCCGGTCTTCTCCACGACCCAGTCGCGCAGGTCGGAGGACCGATAGCCGAACGTGGCGTCCTTGGCGAACTCGCTCTCCCCCACGGGGATGAAGCCGTCAGCACGCGACCCGGCGTAGTGGATGCCGTCCACCGTGAGCCGACCGGCGTCCGCGAAGGCGGGCACCAGGATGACGCCGTCGACCGGGCGACCGACCGCGGCGAGCACATCGGAGAGCACGTCGGGTTCCAGCGGAAAGTGTCCCCGCAGCGTCGAGTCGCTGCGGGAGACGAACACGACCGGCACCCCCGCGTCGTGTGAGGCCTCCAGCGCCGCGGCGGCGACCTCCCGGTTGACCTGCTCGGCGTGCTCGGGGTCGAGAGAGCGCGAGTTGGTCATCACATAGACGGCCGGGGCCCGCTGCTCAAAAGCCCACTTGAAATCCTCGACGTCCCAGTGGGTGAGCACCGGCAGATCGGCCACAGATTGGGTACCGGTGGGGTCGTCGTCGAGGACGACGAACACGCGCCCGGACGAGCGGACCTGGGCCGCCACGTCGGCGGGCTCCACGACCGGGCCCGGCGGTGCGGTCCTGGCCAGTTCCTCAAAAGACTTCATGGCAACTCCTCGTGGTCCGCGTGCGCAGTGTCCTTCGCCGCCAGAGGTTCTGCGGCGACGCTTCCTGCTGCGACCAGCTCATCCATATGGCGCAGTAGCCTGAGGACGCCCCCGTCGCGCCACTCAGGAGACCCTACTCATGCCCGCGCCGCACGACCCCGTCCTGACGACCTTTCCGGGCGGGCGCGCCCTGTCGGACTTCCGCGCAGCGGCGCTGCTGCGGCGGGTCCAGGACGCGGTGCCGCAGGTACGGGGTGTGCGCGCGCGGTACGTGCACTGGGTGGCCGGCCACGGTCCGCTCGACCCGGCCACGGCAGAAGCCGTCGGACGCCTCCTGGCGTACGGCGAGCCGTATGAGACAACCGGCACCGGCACCGGCATCGGCATCGGCACCGGCACCGGCACCGGCATCGCAGACGACCACGGGACCCTAGTCGTTGTCACGCCGCGCCTCGGCACGATCTCGCCGTGGTCCAGCACAGCGACGGACATTCTGCACAACTGCGGCATCGACATCCACCGCGTCGAGCGCGTCACCGAATACCGCCTCCTCACCGACCGGCTCCTCACCGACGCGGGCCTCACCGGCGAGCAGTGGGCCGCCTGCGCTGCGCTGCTGCACGACCGGATGACCGAGAACGCGTGGCCTGCCCGCGACGCCGCCGCCGCGCTCTTCGCCGAACGCGCCCCCGCGCCGATGGCTCACGTCGACGTGCTGGGCCGCGGCCGGACGGCCATCGAGGAGGCCGACACCGCATACGGGTTGGCCTTGTCCGACGACGAGATCGACTACCTCGTCGAGTCGTTCACACAGCTGCGGCGCAACCCGACCGACGTCGAGCTGATGATGTTTGCGCAGGCGAACTCCGAGCACTGTCGGCACAAGATCTTCAACGCCGACTTCGTCATCGACGGTGAGCCCCAGACGCACTCGCTGTTCGGGATGATCCGGTACACCGAACAGGTCGCGGGGGCGGGCACCGTCGTCGCGTACAAGGACAACGCCTCGATCATGGTCGGCGGCCGCATCACCCGGTGGCTCCCCGAGGGCGGGGCGGGCGGTGCTGGAACGGCGCCGAGCCGGTACGCCGCCCGCGAGGTCGACGCGCATGTGCTCATGAAGGTCGAGACGCACAACCACCCCACCGCGATCAGCCCGTTCCCCGGCGCGGCGACCGGCGCCGGCGGGGAGATCCGCGACGAGGGGGCCACCGGCCGCGGTTCGCAGCCCAAAGCCGGCCTGGTCGGGTTCGCCGTGTCGAACCTGCGCCTGCCGGGCACGGACGAGCCGTGGGAACGCGACCACGTCGGCGCGCCGGCCCACATCGCGAGCCCCCTGGAGATCATGCTCGACGGGCCACTCGGGGCGGCAGCGTTCAACAACGAGTTCGGGCGCCCGGGGCTCGGCGGCTTCTTCCGCGTCTACGAACAGACCGTCGACGGGGTGCGTCGCGGTTACCACAAGCCGATCATGAGCGCCGGCGGACTCGGCTCGATCGACGCGGAGCAGACCGACAAGATCCGCTTCGGCGCGGGAACGCTGCTCGTGCAGCTCGGCGGGCCGGGCATGCGGATCGGCATGGGCGGCGGGGCCGCGTCCTCGATGGCCGCGGGAGTCAACGCCGCAGAGCTCGACTTCGACTCCGTCCAGCGCGGGAACCCAGAGATGGAGCGGCGGGCGCAGGAGGTCATCAACCACTGTTGGAGCATGGGCCGCGACAACCCGATCCTGGCCATCCACGACGTCGGCGCCGGCGGGTTGTCCAACGCCTTCCCCGAGCTGGTCGACGACGCGGGGATGGGCGCGCGCTTCGACCTGAGCGCCGTACCGCTGGAGGAGTCCGGCCTGTCCCCGGCCGAGATCTGGTGCAACGAGTCGCAGGAGCGATACGTGGTCGCGATCGCACCCGCCTCCCTGCCGCTGTTCGGCAGGCTCGCCGACCGCGAGCGCTGCCCGTACGCCGTCGTCGGGGTGGCCCGGCCCGACGCGCACCTCGTCCTCGCCCCTGGACCCGACGATTCCGTCGAGGCCATCGACGATTCCGCCGGTGCTTCCGCCGACGACACGGTGGATCTGGCGATCGACATGCCGATGGAGGTGCTGTTCGGCAAGCCGCCGCGGATGACCCGCGACGTCGCGCGCATCGCGCGCCACGATCCTGGCCTCGACGTGTCCGGGCTGGACGGTGAGGCGCTGCGCGACCTCGCGTACGCCGTCCTGCGGCACCCGACCGTCGCCTCGAAGCGGTTCCTGATCACGATCGGCGATCGCACGGTCGGCGGGCTCACGCACCGTGATCAGATGGTCGGCCCCTGGCAGGTGCCGGTCGCCGACGTCGCCGTCACGCTGTCGGACCACGTCGGCCTGGCCGGGCAGGCGATGGCTACCGGCGAGCGCACCCCGCTCGCCGCGATCGATGCCCCCGCCTCGGGACGGATGGCGCTCGGGGAGGCGATCACCAACCTGTTGGCCGCCCCGATCACGCTGTCCAGCGTGAAGCTGTCCTGCAACTGGATGGCCGCGTGCGGCGAACCCGGTGAGGACGCAGCGTTGTTCGACACCGTCCACGCCGTGGCGATGGAGCTGGTCGATCTCGGCGCGGGCGCGGACCGACTGGGCGGGTCGATCATGGCCCAGGCGCGCGGCACGTTCGGCGGGGAGGTTCCTGACCTGGACGACCCCGCCCGGTTGGCGTCGTTGGTCGATGCCGTCAACGAGCTGCGCAGCGCCGGCTTGCTCACCGCCTACCACGACCGCTCCGACGGCGGCCTGTGGGCTGCGGCCTGCGAGATGGCCTTCGCCGGCGCGGTCGGGCTCGACCTGCAGGTCGCCTCGGTCGCCGGCCTGTTCGCCGAGGAGCTCGGGGCGGTGCTGGCCGTGCCGAGCGGAGATCTCGGTCGGGCCGAGGAGATTCTCGCCGCGCACGGGCTGGCCGACCTGGTCCGCCGGGTCGGGGCCGCACGCGAGGATCGCCGCGTGAGGGTCCGCTTCGCGGGTGCCGCCCACCTCGACGCACCATCCGACGCCCATCGCGAAGCGGCGCTCGACGAAGCGCTGAGCGACCTCGCGCTCGCCTGGGACGAGGTCTCCTGGCGCATCTGCGCGTTGCGCGACAACCCCGAGTGCGCCGACCAGGAGCACGCGGCGTTCGCTGCGGCGATGGACGGGCAGGACCCGGGCCTGTCCGTGGCGCCCGGCGTCGATGCAGGCCAGGACGTGGGCACCTCGCGCGTCGCGAGATTGTCCGCCCCCCGAGGCGCCCGACCGCGGGTGGCGGTGTTGCGCGAACAGGGCGTGAACTCCCACGTCGAGACCGCGTTCGCGTTCGACGCAGCGGGCTTCGACGCGTACGACGTGCACATGACCGACCTGCAGACGGGGCGGTACGACCTGGCCGACGCGGTCGGGCTGGTCGCGTGCGGCGGGTTCTCGTACGGCGACACGCTGGGCGCCGGCGAGGGGTGGGCGCGTTCGGTGCTGTTCAACCCCCGCCTCACCGACGCGTTCGGGCAGTTCTTCGCGCGGGCCGACACGTTCGCGCTCGGGATCTGCAACGGCTGCCAGATGTTCGCCGCCCTCGCCGGGTTGATCCCCGGCGCCGACGCATGGCCGCGATTCACCCGTAATCGCTCCGAGCAGTACGAAGCCCGCCTGTCCCTGGTCGAGATCCTCGACTCGCCGTCCTTGTTCTTCACCGGGATGGCCGGTTCCCGGCTGCCCATCGCGGTGGCGCACGGGGAGGGCCGAGCGGACTTCTCGGCTCGCGGCGATGCGGCGGGCGTACTGCGGGCCGCGAGGTACGTCGACGGGAACGGTCGCGCTGCCACCACGTACCCTGCCAACCCGAACGGCTCGCCCGGCGGGCTCACCGCGGTGACCACCGCCGACGGACGCTTCACGGGCCTCATGCCGCACCCGGAGCGGGTATTGCGCCACGCCCAGTTGTCCTGGACCACCGGGTCGATCGAACAACCCGGCCCCTGGTTGCGGATGTTCCAAAACGCCCGCGATTGGGTTGGTTGACGGCGCCGAGAACGCATCGTCACGTCCTGGATACGGTGGCCGTCGTCGCTAGTGGCCGCATGGCGCACAATCAGGCGTGGCCGCCCTGCCCTGCACCTGGGTATCTCGCCGCTCCCGACGCACCCAGTGTCGCCTGAGCGGCGTCTGGGGCACAGTATTAGTGCACAGGGCGTCGCAGGCGCCTCGTACAGGTCGCTCGTCTCGTTCCCGGAGGGTCCCATGTCCCGCATCGACAGCCGATTCACCTACGGTCGGATTGTGCCCGCGCTGGGGATTCTGTACGGCCTCAGCTTCGCCTTTCACGCGCCGAGCGGCGTCTCTCGGGCGCTCCTGATCGCGCTGATTCTGAGCGCGAGTTTCGGGTGGATGTTCGGGCGGGGATGCGGGTCATCAGGGCGGAAGCAGCACCATGGCGAGCGCCAGGAGGCGCCGATCAGGCGCCCTCAGGAGCCGACCATGCCCACCGTCGAGACTGCCACCGCCGATCGCCGAGGTCCCCAAGACGCCCTCCCCAGCGAACGTGCGGGTCACGACCGCACGCCGGAGTAATAGCCGCTGCGCTAGGCGCCAGACCAACGCCCGACGCGAGCAGGATCGGCAACACGCGCGCTCAGGGTGTGGCGTTCTCGGCTGCTGGCGGCGAGCTGAATGGCGCGACACCGTTCCACTGGCTGAACGTCACCGTGCCATCCTTCGGCGAGGTCAGTTTCAGCATCTCGCGCTCGTCGTCGGCGGACACGATGACCTCCCTGTCGTTGCCTTCCTCGCCCGTGCTCGCCTCGCCCTGGCCACCGACACGATCTCGGATGCGCCAGGCCGCCCTATCAGCCTCCGTCACGTCGTCCACGACCGAATCGGCATTGGTCACCCAGGCAAGACCCGCGGGTGCCGTCATGCCGGACAACAGAGCCGTGAGGCTCAAGGCGTCGTACTTTGCGGCGGCGGATGCCGGCATCAGCAGGGACTTCCCCACCGCGTCGGCGGGGGCGCCCAACTGTTGCGCGCCCTGCGCGTCGACGGCCTTCACCCAATGAGTTCCATCAATCGTGAGGACCTCGATGGTGCCCTTGCCCTGGACACGCATAGAGACTTTCTGGTTGCTGCCTGCGAGCGAGCCCGCGATGTCGAGGTGCATCTGGTCACCGCCGGAGGGCACGTCGCCCACCACATGCACCGATCGGGCCTGCCGTGCGCGGTCGACGGCCGACGTGAGGAGGTGCACTGCTTCCGGCTGATCCGCGACGCTGGTCGCACCGGTCGTCGGGGGTGTCGACGGTGCCGCGGCCGAATCGGGGGTCCCGCCCCCACAGGCCGCGAGCGCGAGACACGTACCCGCGCAGGCCAGGGCGATCCACGGTCGTTGACGATTCATGGGCGTGCGCCTTCCGAGGGCCACGGGCCGGCTGGCCCACGTTGTTGCGTCCTCGCCCGGAACAGGCGACGACACCTGCCAGTATCCCGGACGGCCTCATGACTTCTCTTGGGGGTCAATGGACTTCATGGATCGTACGACGATCGAACCCCACCACCGGCGCACACCCCTGGCCCCTTGCGCCCGACGAAAGGCTCATTCATGAAGATCATCGTGACGGGGGGCGCCGGATTCCTCGGGGGCCGCGTCATCACGTCCATGCTGGCCGCCCGGCGTGCCGGTGAGGCCGGTGTCGCCTTCGACGAGATCGTCTCGCTCGACCTTGCGCCATGCCGCGTGAAGGACGCGGCGGTCACCTCCCACGTCGGTGACATCGCCGACCCCGCGCTCCTGGACACCGTCGTGGACTCGAGCACGGTCGGGGTCTTCCACCTGGCAGCCGTGCTGAGTGGCGGCTCCGAGGACGACTTCGACCTGGCCATGCGGGTCAACGTCGACGGCACGCGCGCCCTGCTGCAGTCCTGCCGGTCGGCTGGGTCCCGTCCCCGCTTCGTCTTCACCAGCTCGCTCGCAGTCTTCGGGGGCGCCATGCCGTCCGTCGTACCCGAGACGCTGGCCACCCAGCCCGAATCGACGTACGGCGCGAGCAAGTCCATCGGCGAGCTCCTCGTCAACGAGTACTCGCGCAAGGGGTTCGTGGACGCCCGGATCTGCCGTCTTCCCACCATCTCTGTCCGACCCGGCCATCCCAACTCCGCAGCGTCATCCTTCGCCAGCGGCATCATCCGTGAGCCTCTGAACGGCGTGGACGCGCCCTGCCCGGTGCCGACGGACACGCGGCTATGGCTGTCCTCGCCCGACGCCGCCGTGGCGAACCTGGTCCGGGCCTATGCGATCGACGGCGAGTCCATCGGCGGATGGCGAGTCATGAACCTCCCTGGAATCTCCGTCACCGTCGCGGAGATGCTGGCGAGCCTGGAGCGAGTCGGCGGCGCCGCCTCACGCGCCCGAGTCGCGCTCGTCCCGGACCAGCGAATCGTGGACATCGTCTGCTCCTGGCCGGGCGACTTCGACGTGACACGCCCCCTGGCCCTCGGCTTCACCCGCGACTCGACGTTCGACGACGTCGTGCGCCAGTACCGCGACGAGTTTGCCGCCTGAGCCGGCGGCCATCCTGGCGCAGGTGTCAGACGTCAATATGGTGCTCGCCGCTCAGGCGGCGTGCCTGGGCGCGATGGTCTTCAGCTACTTCAACGACAGCCTCTTCTGGGTGGTGAACCGCATGATGGGCGTTAAGTCCGTTGAGCACCAATCCTCACCTGGTCGATGCCGACCACGGTCGCCTGGGCCACCTGCTTGGTCGCCGTATTGATAGCCGAGGTCTTCATATAGTCGGGCAGCGAAGCGCCCGACAGGCCGGGTCGTGCGCGGTGGCGGACCGTAATGTCGTTGTGCGACAGGTTGCTTCGTTGTGGTTGTGTTACATAACTCTCGTCCCCGGCGGTCTCCGCGCAGTCTTACGCTAGCGGGATCGCAACGGTGAGCGTTGGCGGTGGGGGTTCATGGGGATGGGGGAATCACGATGAAGTCGACTGCTGCGCGCGCTGCGGCTCTGATGACGGCGGCCTTGTTGGTGGGATCGAGCGCCACGGCGGCCACAGCCGCGGCGGGGGAACAGGTCCGCCCTTCGACGGTGGCGGCGGGAGAGCAGGGGTCGGTGGGCGCTTTCGCTGCGGCCGCGATGACCTCGAAATGGAAGCCGAAGCCGAAGCCGAAGCCGGCCAAGGGCTTCCATGTGGTCAAGGAGCTGCCGCGGGCAGCGGAAACGGGTCTCTCGCCGGCCAGGGGTGAGCTGTGGTTGGCGAGCACAGCCGACCACGGCGTCAAGCTCGACCATCTGCGGGCCGGGAGGTGGACGACTCAGAGCGTGCCCGTCGATGACGGGGTGGGTGGGGGTTCGGTCGTGCTCACCGGCACGAGCCGGGACGACGTGTGGCTCGCGGCCGGGCTGTCTTTACGCCGGTACGACGGCCGCCGGTGGCGCACGGTGGCGCTGCCAAACTTTGACTCCGGTGGACAACCGGTGTATTTAAACACGGTGGAAAGCCCCCGCAGAGGCGTCCTCTACGCCGCGCTGTCCAGCAACGGCTGGAAAGGCAGCTGGCGCGTTTTCCGCTACGCCAAGGGACGGTGGACCGCGCTCAGCGCCCCCGACGATGCCTCGGAAGTCGTGGTCGCTCAGATGAAGGTCGTCGACGGCGCGTTATGGACCCGCACCACTAGCCGGTTCAATGTTCAAGGCTACGCCCGCTATGTCAACGGAACGTGGACCTGGGAGTACACCAACTGGCCTGACGGGGGCGACATCATGCACGTCGGTGGGTGGTACCCGCGCAGTAACAGCAACCACCTGCTCCTCGGCGGGGGAGGCTCCGAAACTGTCCCGATGTGCAAGCAGTGGATCGGCGTCTGGCCATTGATCGACTGCACCACCACCCGCGTGACCTCAGCGTCCGCCCAGCTGAGAAACGGCACGATCGTCCTGGCCGAGAATGACTACTTCCGGTTTGAGGACCGGTCGAACGAAACGCCGCCGAGCGGGTACGTAGAGGGGGGCTTCGGGTTGCGCTTCCCGGACGGTCGGGAGATCCCGCTGGCCGGAGACCCCGGCAACACCACGAAGTTCGTCGTCGCAGAGGCTCATAGGAACGCAGCCTGGGCCGTCACGACGACCCACACCGACACCGGCGAGAAGAGCTACCTGCAGCGGTACCACGGCTGACCGCCGACGCGCCGTGACCTGCGGAGTGCTCGAAGTCGACCCCGAAAAGCGACTGGCCCTCGTCGCTGGGATCTCTCGTGCCAGTTATGCGAACAGGAAGTAGAACGACAGGTGTAGCGCCAGAATCAGGTGGAGCGTTCCGAGTTTGGCTCTCAGCAGCGACAAGGTGAGTCCGAGCGTGAGGATCGCCAGGGCAGGCAGAACGCTGGAGGGGCCGAAGCGGTCAGGAATGAGGACCGCATGGCCGAGATAGAACATCACCGCGACGACCAGCGCCTGCACCCTGGCCGGCAGCCACTCTCCCAAGTAGCTCTGCAGAAGACCGAACGTGAGGTAGTCCTGCCAGAAGACGGAGGCCGTGATCCAAAAGATGTAGAGGGCCACCGGGAGCGATAGCTCGTAATGGAAGGGCAGCGCGACGGCGAGCACGAGCGGCAACCCGTAAAGGTACGCCAGACGAGAGCGAGCGAACAGGACGCGGTTGTAGCGGCGGTGCAGCATCACCAAGACCAGTGCGAGGGCCAGCGCCACGACGGTCTCGATGAGGACCGAGCCGGCGGGGTCGTCGGTGAACAGGCGCCCCACACCGTTGTCGAGCAGTCCGGGCGTCAGGTACCACAGCGCGAACCAGCCGGCGCAGATCGGGATGATCCCCCACCGGGGCAGGGCCGCGGGTTCGGCACCAACAACGACCTGACCGCTGACGCGCGAGGCGTCGGCATCCCCAACTCGTTGCGTGCCACGTGGTGGCGAATTCTTGGCCATGCTCCACACCATCCCAGCACGATCCGTTGCGCTGACGCGCGACGATGTCCGGTCGGGGACCGACCGATTCGCCCTGCTCAACAGGAAGCCGGCGACCAGTGCGGCTCAGGTGAACACGAAGAGGGCCAGCGGATCGGTCGTGGGCGCCGGGGAACCGCCGTCCGGCTCGAGGGTGATCCCCGCGCCTACGGCAGCCTGGGCGTCCCCGTCGAGGACCACGACCTGATCTCCGCCCGCCGGCAACGAGCCCGCCGGCTCCATCGTCCCGCTCGGCTCTTGGAACCAGAGTTGGTAGATCTTGCCCATCGGTGGGGCCGGCAACTGGGAGGTCACCAACACAGCCTTCTTCAGCGACATCGAGCGGGTCACCGTCAAGGAGCCTCCATTGCTCAGTGACTCCACCACGGCGGTCGAATCGCCCGCGTCGAGCACTTGTTGGGCGCTGACCGTCGTCGGGGGGTCGGCGTGCGAGGAACGCCACACCGTATACCCGCCGCCGACGAGCACGATGGCTGCCGCGGCCGCCGCGAGTGAGGTCGGCCAGCGGCGGTGCACAGCCGAGGTCGCCGAGCCGATCGAACGCACCGTGCCCTGGTGGCCGCGCCGGTGATCCGTGCCGGCCGGTGGGCCGACTGCGTCGCCATCCACACGCGTTCGATGCCGCCCAGCCTCAGGCCCAGCCTCAGGCCGGTCCTCCGGCGAGTCCTGCGGGGTGCTTGCCAGCCGATCGAGGACGCTGGATCGCAGCGAGGGGGGTGGTTCTTCCGCGACGAGAGCGGAAAGGTCCGCGAGGCACTCACCCAGGGAAGCGACCTCCTCCCGGCAGAAGACGCAGGCCGCGAGATGCTGCTCGAAGCGTGCCGCCTCCTCGCCATCCAATGCGTGCAACGCGTGGGCGCCCGTAAGACCGTGGATATCCTCTCTCACGGTGTCACCCCAACGCTGTTCGAAGGCGGATCAGACCGTCACGGATTCGCGTCTTGGTCGTCCCCAGCGGCACATCGAGCAGGCGCGCGATATCGGTGTGCGTACAGCCGCCGAGATAGGCCAGCTCCACGGCCTGACGTTGGGCGTTCGTGAGCGTGGCCAGAGCGGCCCGCACTCGCGTCGCGTCCAGCCGTCCCAGAGCGGCCTCGCTCGTGGAGTCGTGGTCGACGTCGAGGGCGGATGCGGCATACACGTCGTCGCGCGCCCTGCTCGCGGTGACCGAACGTACCCGGTCCACCGCCTTGCGGTGCGCGATGGTCAATGCCCAGGCCAGGGCAGTGCCCTTGAGCGCGTCGAACCGGCCGCTGCCGCGCCAGAGATCGAGAAACACTTCTTGGGACACCTCCTCAGCCTGAGCTGGGTCTCGGAGGATACGACGGACGAGGCCGTAGATGCGGGGCGCAAGAGCGTCGTACAGCTGAGCGAATGCCGCCTCGTCCCCGCCTGCCGACCTCGTGACCAGGTCGGCCAGCGCGTCAGCGGCCCCGCTCGGCGATTGACGACCGGGCGGAGCCACCGACTCTGGACACATGGGGTCCATTGTGCGCGCCCGCCGACCCCTCTAGGCAAGGACCGGCGCGGCGCGGCGAGAATCGATCAGGGCATCAGAACGGAATCGATGATGTAGACGGTGGCGTTCGCGGTCGGGACGTTGCCGCACAGCACCTTCGCGTTCTCCTTGCCAACCGTGAAGTCCTCGCCCGAGCCCTTGACGGTGATCTCGGTGCCCGCAAGCGTCTTGTGGGTGCCGGACACGTTCTCCGGGGAAAGCTTGCCCTGTACGACGTGGTTCGTGAGCACCTTGGTGAGGTTTGGCTTGTCGGCCAAGAGCGCGTCGAGGTCGGCCTTCGGGATCTTGCCGAAGGCGTCGTTGGTCGGCGCGAAGACGGTGATGTCCTTGGCGGAGTTCAGGGTGTCGACGAGGTCGGCCTTCTTGACGGCGGTGACGAGCGTAGCCAGCAGCGGGTTGGCGCTTGCTGCGGTCGCGACGGGGGCGGTGGCCATGCCGTTGAACGAGCCGGCACCCTCCTTCGGGACTGCCGAGCAGCCGGGGCCGAACACCCCAGACATCGCCCCATTCATCGTCCCCGATTCGGTCATAGAGTCTGAGCTCGTCATGGACCCTGAGTCGGCCATCGACGAGCTGGAGGTCATCGAGGGCGAACTCGAGGATGACGAGGATGTCGAGGGCTCGCTGCTACAGGCCGACAGGGTGAGGGGCAGAGCGATCGCCAGGGCGATGAGGCCGGCGCGTGCGGTGGACTTCTTCATGAGAGGTGCTCCTTGCTGGTGATGTGGGGGGTGGTCATCGGTGATTCGTTGCAGTCCGGCGTTTGGATGGGAAGATTCGCCCTCTTTTCCTGAGGGTCCCGCGATGGCGCCCCGGCCTCATTCGACCGTTACCGCGATCTCCTGGATCCCGCTCGATCCATCGGGGAACGGTGTGGCCCGATCGCTGGTCTGGAGGACCCCCGTACGGTCCAGGGCACGCACCGCCAGGCGGTGCACACCGGGAGTCGCCTCCCACGGCAGATACCACTGTCGCCAGTAGTCGATGCCGACGTCTGGCCCGAGGGTCACCGGGCGCCAGTCCCCGCCGTCGATGGAGACCTCCACCTCGGCGACGCCTCGGTGCTGCGCCCAGGCCACCCCACCGATCGCGGTCGGGCCGGCCGCGATGCGGGCGAGCGGCGCGGGGGTGTCGATCCGTGCGCTCGTCTTGGTCGGTGCATCCGTGGCCCACTTGCGCTGGGTCCAATAGGCCTGCCGCTCGCCGTACGTGGTGAGCGTGAGCCTCGTGAGCCACTTCGTGGCACCGACGAACCCGTACAGTCCAGGAACCAGAAGGCGGGCCGGGAAACCGTGGACGTCGCTGAGCGACGCGCCGTTCATACCGATGGCGACCATCGCGTCGCGCCCGTCCCGGGCGACGGCCAGCGGCGTACTGATCGTGAACCCGTCCACCGCCGTGCTGAGGATCTGATCCGGCCCGGGCTTCACGCCGGCACGGTCGAGGAGGTCATCGAGTCGGACGCCGAGCCACCGTGCCGCGCCGACGTACCCGCCGCCGACCTCGTTCGACACGCAGGTCAAGGTGATATCGCGCTCGATGAGGGGCATCGCGGTGAGGTCGGCGAAGGTGAGGTTCAGCTCCTTGTCGACCATTCCATCGATCGTCAGGCTCCAGCTGTCCACGTCGACCTGAGGGACGGTGAGGTTGGTATCGACCCGATAGAAGCTCTTCGTGGGGGTCTGAATCTCGGAGATCCCCTTGACCGTGCCTTCCAGGCCGGTCGGCAAGGGCCCGGCAGGGCTGCTGGGCTTTGGGAGGACGACGTTGGTGATCGCGCGCGCGCCGGCGCGCACCTGGCCGATCGCGGCGACCGCAACGGAGCCCACGGCAACACCCACAGAGCCCAGGAGGAACCCCCTCCGTGAAGCCGATCCTCCTGGGCCCGAGGACCGGTCCTCGGGGTCCGGATCCCGGGACGCGGTGGCCGCAAGTTGGCTCAGCCAGATCAGCGTCGGGATGCCCGCCGCGAGCGCCGCGAGCGCGGGGAGCGTGTCGAGCGCGTCGGCGGACGGGCGAGCCAATGCAGCGATGCCCGCGAGTGCGACCAGGCCGGTCAGGAGCCAGATTCCGAGGAAACGGTTTCGTTGGGTGAGGATACCGGCGAGGGCGGCGAGCGCGACCGTCCCGACGATGACCGAGGTCTGCAGGATCACCTTGTCCGCGGTTCCGAACTGCTCGATCGCCCACTGCTTGACCGGGGTGGGGGTGAGGTCGATGACGGTCGACCCGATCGTCAGGACGGGTGAGGCCGCCGGCCGGAAGAGCCCGGCGACGAGGTGGCCCACCGCCATGCCGGCCAATGCGGCAAGGACTCCGGTGAGGGCATAGCGCACGCGTGTCATGAGGGGTGTTCGTCACCGCCGACGTTTCGGATGGTGCACCGATGGTGGACGCCGTCGGCAGGCGACGCCCCAGGCGCAGCACCTCGCCGGTCCGTGGCTCATGCTCCCGCCGCACCATGCAGCGGTCCGCCCATGACCGATCGCGCTGCGGGGCGGCGATCAGAGTAGTCCTTGGCACCCCCGGCAGGAGGGGGTGCGTATCGCTCGACTACAGGTCGAGGACCAGCGTCACGGCCTCGTCGACCCGCTCCATCTCCTCGATGGTCAGGAAGCCGATCGGCTCTGCGAAGCGGTTCAGATCCACGGTGGCGAGCTGGTCGCACATGACCAGGGTCTGCCGATCGGCGATGACCGCTGACGGCCGGAAGCTGGTCTGACGTGCGCTGGTGCTGGTAAAAGCAACGATCCAGGTACTGAGCGTCAACCACTCCGGCTGCAACACGACCGCGTACCGCCGGCCCTTCCGCTCGTGGCCTTTGCCTCGGGCTGGTAGCCGGTAGACCTCACCCCTCATGCAGCGCGGCCATGTCCTGTTGGGTCTCGCGGATCTCATCAGGGTCGGCTGGGTCGTCTTTGATGGCACGCGCTTCTGCGGCAGCGACCTTGCGTCCTTCATCGCGCCGCATCGCGGCCAGCGCGGCCAGAATGACCTGGTCGGCGCTCTGGCGCCGGGAGGCCCCGACCCGGAGAAGTAGGTCACGTGTGCTCGTCTGGACCTTGACTGTGGTGGTGTCTGCCATGCCGATCGTCTACTCGTGGTAGACCAGTCGTGTCGGTGAGCACCTGACGTCGCCGCGGCCGACGTGACGACTACTCAAGGAACTGCACGCCGTGACGGTGCGTCAACTCCTCAAGCCCGACTCCGGTGGCCAGATCGTCAAAAAAGTCCTCGATGCCACCGGGCACGGCGAGGATCAGCTTGCGACCCGCCGTGTCGCCCACGACCCGCCAGGAGTGCGGAACCCCCCGGGGTAGATACACGAAATCGTGGACGCCGGCCTCGAAGACTTCGTCGCCGCACCAGACGCGGTAGGTCCCGGCCAGCACGAAGAACGACTCGCTCTCGTCGCGGTGGACATGAAGCGGCGCCCCATCGCCAGCCGGTGCATGGCTGAGCAGGAGGCTGAACGCTCCACCAGTCGCTGCCGCTGCGGCCAACACGCTCCCACCAGCACCCGGCGCCGCTTGGCCGTGGCCAGCGTGGACGACGAATCCAGATGTCATGCCGGCGAGACTACAGACGCTCCCCACGTATTTCCGCAAGAGGATTCCCCTGCAGGGCGGGCGGAGGCGCGAGTCTGGCCGAGTGTCAGACAGGCGCGTCGGTGGACTGGTCCATCACGTACATCGTCGCTCCGCCCGGGTCCTGGTAAACGGCGATGAATCCGCCTGGAATCTGCGAGGGCTCATCGACGACGCGCAACGCGACCGGACGGGCGGCGTGGAACGCTTCCACGCTGTCAACGACGAAGAGGGGGCCCACTGGCGCGGTGGGGTCGTTGGCATCGAGCATGAGTTGGACGTCGGTCCCGGGGAGCGTGAGCGCCACCGTCGCGTCACCTTCGCGCCAGACCTCCGTGCACCCGAGGCCATCGCGGTACAAAGCGAGTGACGCTGCCAAGTCAGAGGTCGGCGCGTACAAGAACTCCAGCTTCATGGCGTTCCCTTCGTGTCGTAACTGGCTTCTCTCCTAGCATAACGTCATTATGGTCTCATGCGCGAATGGGTCCCGGTGTCGACGTCTCCGAAAGGCAGGCTCGCCCTCGCGGCGGTGCAGCAGTTCGGCTCACGCACCTTCGAAGAGGTCACCGTCGGTGAGTTGGCTGCCGACGCCGACGTGACGACGGGCGCGCTGTACCACCACTTTCAGAACAAGCTGGGCCTCTACGTTTTCGTGCGCCGAGACATCGAGAGGCGCCTGCTGGACCGTATGGAAGGAGCCGTCGCCGGCGCAGGTGCCGATCCGCTCGCCACGGCGCTGGTCGTGGGCTTCGATTTCGCTGTGCGGCAGAGCTTCGTCCGGCTACTCAGCGAGCCCCCGCCCCATCACGAAGAGGACCCCCTCGCAGAACTCTTGACGCGTCTGAACCATCCCGTACCCGCGCCCATCGGGCGTGTGCTGGCATCGGCGTGGCGAGCGGCGCTCTCGGCCGTCGCAGACGGAGACTCCGCGGAGGACGCCCGACGAGCGCTGCGTGCGCTAAGAGTTTCCGTGGATAGGCCGTGAAGAGCGACTGGGTCGGCCCACCAGCCCCTGCCCCTGGAGCCAGTCGGCTGCGGCCCCAACGCCGTCGTCGCTCCGCACCAGTTCACCCACCCGTGCTGCTGACCTGAGGTAGCCACCCTGATTCGGTCCGTGAGCGATGTCCCACAGCAGCTCGCCCAGACTCTCGACCGTCAGGGCTCGACGGGCGAGCGGTTCGGGACCGACGCCCATCTCGTGGAGCCGGCGGCCGTGGAATGGCTGGTCGAAGCCATGAGCGACGATCGTCGAGGGAACCCCGGCGGCCAGGGCCGTGTTCGTGGTTCCGGCACCTCCGTGGTGGATGATCGCGGCGCAGCGGGGAAACAGCCAGCGATGGTCGACGTCACGCACCACCCTGACCGCCTGGGTGGACTCCAGAAGGGGCGCGCTGTCGTCGGGTCGATGGACGACGGTGACGTCGGCGGACCTCGCCGCGCCATCGATGAGGCGGAGATCAGCGGCCGAGTCGAGACTCAGCATGCTGCCGAAGCCGACGTAGACGGCCTTGGGGTGCTGCTCAAGCCATTCCATCAGGCAGGGGTCGGGTGGTCGCGGGGCGCCAGGCAGTTCCCATGCCCCGGTCACCGCCGTGCTTCGGGGCCAATCCGACTGTGGTGGCAAGAAGGTCGGGGAGGCGGCGACGAGCACCGGCATGGCCAGCGCCCGCGCCGCCACGGCCCGAGGCGAGCGCCAACGCAACCGCAGTCGGCGGCGCACGGCCCGCTCCAGGGGCCGGCCCAGACTGATGCTGCCGGTCCACACGCCGTGGCGGGTCCACCACCGGTTGAACCGGCTTGGGCACTTGGTCCCCGCCGACATCATGGCCGTGGGCCCGGCCGTCGGCAGCGTGGCGCTGAACGTGACATGCACCGCCTGGCAGCCGCGTTCCTCAGCGAGCGCGAGCACCGCAGCGACGCCGACGACCCCGGTGACCACGACATCGCCGGCCCGAATCTGCTCGATCAGGACGGGGGCCAAGGTGTTGGCGATGCGCCGCTGCCAGGCCTGCAGGGCCAGGGACGCGAGCACAGGGTTGCCGATCCACCTTTGCGTACGCCGCTGGTCCACCACGCTCTCGACGAGACCGGCGCCGAGGCTGACGCACGGGATCCCGTGGACGCGGGGAATGTCGGTGTACTCGGGGTGAGCCAGAACCAGCACCTCAGTCCCGCGGTCCGCCAGTTCCCGGGCGAGCGCCACCACGGGCACCACGTCGCCGCGGGAACCGATGGCGATGAGCACGACCCGAGGCACGCCGTCATCCTGCCGTGGCCGGCGTGTTCACTGCTGGAACGTCACCGCTGTCGGACCGGCGTCCGTCGTGGCGAGCACATGCTCCAGGCAGTCCTGCAGGGTCGCTTGCCGGAAGGCGTAGCCCAGGTCGACGAGTCGCTTCGGGACCATCCGCTGCCCCGCGAGGGCGAACTCTCGCGCGCCGTCCTCCCCGAGCAGCAGCGCGACGGCGCGCGTGGGCACCCGCAGTGCCGTCGGGCGATGCAGTACGCGACCGAGCGTGGCCGCGTACTCCTGGCCGCTCGTCGGGTGCGGCGCGCACGCGTTGACCGGGCCGTCGACGTCGGTGAGCGCAATGTGCGCGAACACCCCCGCGATGTCGTCGATGCCAATCCACGGAAGCCACGAGCTGCCCGAGCCGAGAGGACCGCCGAGACCCCAGGTGAACAGCGGCAACTGCAGCCCTAGTTGGCCGCCCGCGGGAGACTGCACGATACCCGTGCGCACGAGGGCCACCCGCACCCCGGCGGCCCGCGCCGGCTCCGTGGCCGCCTCCCAGGCGCCGACGATCTCGGCGAGCGCCCCGTCGCCAGGCTCGGCTTGCTCGGTCAGCGGCTCGTCTCCGCGATCAGGGCCGTAGTAACCGCTCGCCGAACCGTTGACGAGCGCCCGCTGTCGTCCGTCCGAGGACAGGTCGGCCAGCGCTCGGGCCAGCGTGTCGGTGCCACGCACCCGGCTGTCCCGCACGCGACGCAGATGGGCGTCGGTGAAGCGCCCGGCGATCGGGTGCCCCGCCAGGTTGATCACCACGTCCACGTCCGCCAGGGCGTCCCGATCGATCGTCCCCGCCATCGGATCCCACGCCATCTCGCCGCGCCGCGCATCTGGGCGGCCGCGCACGAGACGCCGCACGCGGTGGCCGCCCCCGGTGAGCAGCGCCTCCACCTGCGTGCCGACCAGGCCCGAGGCCCCGGTGATCGCGACGGTCCGCGGCGGCCCCGGATGCGCGGCGTGGAAGGCGAGATCCCCGGCCAGGACCCGCCCCCGGTAGGCGAACATGCTCCGGAGCCTCGCGCGGATCTCGTGCTCGGCGAGGCGGACCACCCCGGGAACGCGCGCGGCTCGCGGCAGCTCGTACGTCACCGTCTCGGTCAGGGTCGTGCCTCCACCGCCGCCCCCACCGTCGCCACCCTCGCCCCCGTCGCGGCGTGTGGCGAAGTCCCGTTCGTGGCGCCAGCTCGCGAAGGGCCCGGACTCCATCACGTCGGTGAACCCGCGGGGCGGATCGTATGAGGTGTGCCGCGCCACCCACCGCAGGCCGGCCGGCGGTAGCCCCGGCAAGCGCGTGCCCGGCACCGCCATGCGCAGCACGGCGCGCGACCCGACCGCCAACCCGTCGCTCGCCTCCGACTCGACTCGCCCGGACCCGGGCTGCGTCAAGCGGATGAACGCCCCAGGGCGCTCGTGCCAGGCGAACACGTCGGCGGGATCGTGGTCGAGAGACGTCGTCGCGACGAGTGTGGACATACCTCATCATAATCCGCGCCTAAGGCGGGCAGCGATGTCGCAGTGCAGTCCGCGGCAGCCGACGCGATGGACGAAAGACTGATTATCTTGTCTCCGAGGACTTCTCGCGCCCCGGGGCACGCCTGCGACGCCTCGGATCGCGTCAGGCTCGTGCCCCGCGCGCGGTCGGCCCGGCGCCTCGCTGTCCTCGTGGTCATCAGTCACTTCCCTGCCGGGGTCTCCGGTCGCAGGAGAGTGTGACAATTCGTCGCCGATAGCGCTCGACGGGCGGTCGTCGTACGCGCCGAGCGGATCATGACCGCCGCCGAACTCGCCCAACTCACCGTCGGCCGCGTCAGTCAGGGCACGGCGAGCGTCTCCCTTGACCGAAGTGGCCGTCCTGGGACGGGGCGCGTGGTTAGGTAACCCCGACAGGTGGGAGGTGATCTTTATGTGTTCTGCGGCATCGCCGGCAACGTCCGCGGCGGGTCTGACCGTGAACCGTCGTCAGGTGCTCAAGCTGGGCGCTGCCGTCGCGCTCGGGGGCGCGACGGTTCCTTTGACGAGTTGTTCTGCTGCGCCCGACTCCATCAACACGGAGCTTGCGCACGGCGCGACCGGCGGAAGCCTCAAGGACACCCTGGATCCCCACTTCCCGGTGACGCTGCCGGACATCGCGCGCGTCCGGAATCTGTACGAGCCCCTGCTGCGGTTCACGCCCGACTACCAGATCGAACCGGGCTTGGCCGAGGAGAGGTCCTACAACGCGGACGCCACCGAATGGACCTTCCAGATCCGTCAGGGGGTGACATTCCACGACGGACGCGACCTGACCGCGCAGGATGTGAAGGCGTCGATCGAACGCATGGCCGACCCCAAGAACCCCGCACCGTACCTGTCCGACGTCGCACCGATCATCGACCTCGCCGCGTGCCGGGCCCTCGACAAGCACACGTACCGACTGGTCCTGAAGGAGCCGCACGCGATCCTCGACCAACTTCTCGCGCAATACTCCCTCGGTATCGTCCCGGCCGACTTCGACCTGAACAAGCCCGTCGGGACCGGACCGTTCAGCTTTGACAAGTTCGTGCCGGGCTCCCGAAGCAGGTTCCTGCGGTACGCCGACTACTGGGACGGCCCCGCGTCCGTGGACTCCCTGGCGATCATCGATTTCACGGACGACGCCGCCAAGGTCAACGCGCTGCTCGCCGGGCAGGTGCAGACGGTCGACAACCTGCCCGCCTATCTCGCCAACACCATCGACGAACAGGGCGCG
>CAJDWP010000002.1_pt1 | contig 81843 bp, 64 predicted proteins | sample 7391631 | NCBI WGS metagenome assembly CAJDWP01 (sample SAMEA7055740, study PRJEB34461) | soil metagenome | biome: terrestrial ecosystem; feature: Peninsula; material: soil | place: Antarctica | collected 2016 | reverse complement strand
CGACGCAGCGCTCGGAGTCCGGCGAGTTCGCTCCCGCCGAGGAGTTCGCGGTGATGGACCAGTTCAACGAGGAGCTTGTCGAGGCGGGCGTCGTGCTGTCCGGGGACGGGCTCCAGCCGACCAGCAAGGGCAAGCGGGTCGCCTTCGACGCCGACGGCAACACCACGGTCATCGACGGCCCGTTCGCCGAGACGAAGGAACTGGTGGCCGGCTTCTCGATCTGGCAGGTCGCCTCGATGGACGAGGCCGTCGCGTGGGTCAAGCGCTCGCCGTTGCGCGACAGTGAGGTCGAACTGCGAAAGGTCCTTGACGCGCAGGACTTCGACGACTCGTTCGCCGCCCAGATCGCGGCGGCCGAGGATCGTCGGCGCGCAGAGCCCACCGCCACGTCGTTGTGAGTTCGCCGGTCCAGCAGGTGATCGACGCGGTCTGGCGGATGGAATCCGCCAGGTTGATCGCCGGCCTGGCCCGTGTCGTTGGCGATGTCGGGCTGGCCGAAGACCTGGCGCAGGACGCGCTCGTCGCAGCGCTGGAACAGTGGCCCGAATCCGGTGTCCCACAGGTCCCGGGCGCCTGGCTGATGGCCTTGGCGCGCCGCCGCGGCGTCGACACGATTCGTCGAGCCGTCACACTGCGGAACAAGGTCGAACTGCTCGGTCGTGAGCTCAGCGATCAGCAGAGCCCACGCGTAGCCCTGACCTTGAAGATGGTCGCCGGGCTGTCGACGCAGCAGATCGCACGCGCGTTCCTGGTGCAGAAGACCACGATGGCAGCACGGATCACCCGGGCGAAGAAGACGCTCACCGAGGCGAGCGTGCCCTTCGAGGTTCCGGTCGGTGAGGAACTCACCGACCGGCTGGACTGCGTGCTCGAGGCCGTCTACCTCATCTTCAACGAGGGCTACACCGCCACCGCCGGCGAGCAGTGGGCCCGCGCCGAGCTGTGCCATGAGGCGATACGCCTGGGTCGCATGCTCGCCGCGTTGGCACCCGGGGACGCCCAGACCCATGCCCTGGTGGCGTTGATGGAGATCCAGGCGAAGATCGCAGCCTGCCACGCCAGAGCAGCCCGTGCTGCGGACACCGACTGGGTGCGCATCGCCTCCCTGTACGGCGACCTGCTCGCGCTGACCCGCTCCCCGATCGTCGAGCTGAACCGCGCGGTCGCGGTGTCCATGGCCCACGGACCGGCCGCCGGGCTGGCTGTGACCGACGCACTGCTCGACGTCGCCGTGCTGCGCACCTACCACCTGCTGCCCAGCGTGCGCGGCGACGAGGCACGAGCTGAGTTCGAGCGCGCCGCCGGGCTCACCTCGAATCAGGCCGAGCGAGCACATCTGCTCACCCGAGCCAGCAGCACCTGATCAAGAAGGACGGTCGGGACCCCACACAACAGCAGCACAGGACGGTCGCGCAAGACGAAGCCGCTACGAAGGTCCAAGCGACCGAGCGGCGTGCTCGAACGCGCGCGTTCCGCAGGCGGATCCCTGCGGAGCTGATCTCGCGCGTGCGTTACGAGAGGCTTGGAACCGACACTTGCAGCGACTCCACCTGACGCGTTGAGAATCGCGCGCTACCGTGACTCAGGTGGGCGCGGCACCGTGACGCGCGCCGCTGGAGGACAATGGCTGACGCACCGACAGGGACCGGTACTTCGCCGCCGACTATGCGGCTCTGGGATCGTGGCGAGGTGAACGGTGCGGCGGTGCTGGCGTTCGCTGGGATCGCCTGGTTCGGCTGGGCCCAGGACGACCCGCCGTCATCCTGGGTGCCGTACCTGGCTGCCGGGTCGGTGGTCTCCGCGCTCCTTCTGATGGCGCTGGTGGTGCTGCTGGTGCGCCGACGCACGACGACCGGTTCACCCATGGCGGACCCGAGGGTGCGCCGCGGGTACTGGGCCACGGTGGTGGTCGAGGTGGCGCTGATCATCGGTGGGAACCTGCTGCTCGCGGCGGTCGGTCATCCGGCTTATACCGCGGCGTGGACGCTGTTCGTCGTGGGCGGTGGTCGTCGCGGTGGCTGCGGCGAGTCTGGGCCTCGCCAGCGACTTGGCGCCGAGCGCGTCGGCCGGCGCCGGCGGTGGGGTCGTGTTTTTGGGGTACGCCGCCTGGGTACTCGGGCGTGGACGCCAACCCCGGCCGCAGAGGTGACGCTCGGCAGACGACGACCCCCGAGATGGGTCCGGCCCGTGCTGCCCGCGCCGAGGTGACAGCCTGCGCGGCCTTCAAGGCTTCCAAGTCCCAGGAGAGCTCCTAGCGTGGGTCGTCCTGCACGTCCGCCGTGGAATGGGCCACCGACATGCGGTGGTACGGATCACCGGTCGGGGCCAATCTCCGTCCACAGGTCGGCGAACAACTGCCGGGCCTGGTTACGGTCACCTCGCTGGCTGGACTGCAGGCGTTGACCAAGCCGAGTCATCATCTCGCCGTTCTGCCTCGCGGCGGCCAAGGCGACCCGGGCGTTATCGATCGCCCGCGCGGTCTGCGTGGCGAGGTCGTCACCGACGAGCGCGCCAGACGTGTCCACGCCGTTCTGGCCACCGACGTAGACGGTGCGCGAGGGGTGCTCGACGATGACGGCCTGGGAGACCGCTGGGCTTTGCAGCAGCTCGGGAGGGTTGAGGTACTGGACGGTCACGGTGTGCTCCTTCCGTCGCGTTATCGCGCTGACCATTGTGCGCCGTAGCTGGCCCCATCGAGATGTCTCGATAGCCTCGTGCCGTGCGTGGCTGCGGTACGACCGGCTCGCAGGAATACCGAGACGAACGGGTGCAATGTGAGGAGACCGAAATGACTGTTGTGATCGCCGGCTGTGGTGACCTTGGTACCGAAACCGGGCTGCGGTTCGCTGCTATGGGACATCGCGTGATAGGACTGCGACGCTCAGCAGAGAAACTGCCGCGCGACATCGAGGGGCGGTCGGTCGATCTGTCCGCAGAGGTGCCGACGCTGCCGGCGGACACCAACATCGTGGTGATTGCCATGAGCCCGGATGAGCGCAGCGTCGATGGTTATCGGGCCGCCTACGTCGACAGCGTTCTCCGTGTCGCGACGGCCATCCATCACGACTGCACTGTGCCACCGCGCGTTCTGTTCGTATCGTCGACAGCGGTCTACGGAGTCGACGACGGCGCCTGGGTTGACGCGTCGACACCTACCGCACCCATCGCGCCGACGGCAGACGTGTTGCGAGAAGCAGAGGAGACGTTGCTCGAGCAGATCCCTGAGGCAACGATTCTGCGTCTGGGGGGCATTTACGGGCCCGGTCGGAATCGACAGATTGACCGCATACGTGACGGGGTCGAGGCGAGTCCGTCCGAACCACAATTTACCAGTTTAATCCATCGAGACGATGCTGCAGCGGCCATTGTGCACCTCATGACCATGCAGGACTGGCCGAAGACCGTATACATCGGCGTCGACGACCGTCCCGTCGATCGCCGCGAAATCGACGAGTTCCTGGCGCGCAGTCTCGGCCTGCCCGTGCCATCAGTGGCCGCTGTTTCCGCTCGCACGGCAGAGAGTCGGGGCAAACGATGCCGCAACACCCGGCTTCGAGAGTCTGGATTCGTGTTCTCCTATCCCACCTACCGGGAAGGCTACGCGGCCGTCCTGGAGGGCGCTGGAGTCCGCCATGCCTAGACGAGTGAGTCCTCGCGCTGATGGGACCCTGGCGCGCGCATGAAGCCTGGTGACGTGCCTTTGGCGTCCGGGGCGGGCCGCAAGGTAGGCTGAGCTAGTCTACCTGTGTGCCTGCGGCACGCTCATGGAGCGCCCGATATGACAACGCGTCATGCGCTGTCATCACGTGCTCGCTGCCATGACGCGCCCGATGCAATTGCGCTCGCGCTAGTCGCGGCGGCACTCGTTACGTCCCCCCGTCCGCCGGGGTGCGCGGCTTACACCCGTACCCCCTTGATCCCTGTACCCACCAGCGATCCCAGTCCACCATCGGAGCCCCCACTACATGACTGCCAGCCCGGCCATCACGAACATTGCGATCAACGACATCGGTTCCGAGGAAGAGCTCCTCGCCGCGATCGACGCCACCATCAAGCACTTCAACGACGGCGACATCGTCGAGGGAGTCATCGTCAAGGTCGACCGGGACGAGGTCCTGCTCGATATCGGCTATAAGACGGAAGGGGTCATCCCCTCCCGCGAGCTGTCCATCAAGCACGACGTCGATCCGAGCGAGGTCGTCACCGTCGGCGATGAGGTCGAGGCCCTCGTCCTGCAAAAGGAGGACAAAGAAGGCCGGCTGATCCTGAGCAAGAAGCGAGCGCAGTATGAGCGCGCGTGGGGCACGATCGAGCGGATCAAGGAAGAGGATGGCGTCGTCACGGGCACCGTCATCGAGGTCGTCAAGGGAGGCCTCATCCTCGACATCGGCCTGCGCGGCTTCCTGCCCGCGTCGCTGGTAGAGATGCGCCGTGTGCGCGACCTGCAGCCGTACGTGGGCAAGGAGATCGAGGCGAAGATCATCGAGCTGGACAAGAACCGCAACAACGTGGTTCTGTCTCGCCGGGCGTGGCTGGAGCAGACGCAGTCCGAGGTGCGCACGTCGTTCCTCAAGGAGCTGCAGAAGGGCCAGGTCCGCACCGGTGTGGTCTCCTCGATCGTCAACTTCGGCGCCTTCGTGGACCTCGGCGGGGTCGACGGACTGGTGCACGTCTCCGAGCTGTCCTGGAAGCACATCGACCACCCGAGCGAGGTCGTCGAGGTGGGCCAGGAAGTCACGGTGGAAGTGCTCGACGTCGACATGGACCGCGAGCGAGTCTCGCTGTCGCTGAAGGCGACGCAGGAAGACCCGTGGCAGCACTTCGCCCGCACCCACGCGATCGGCCAGGTCGTGCCCGGCAAGGTCACCAAGCTGGTGCCGTTCGGCTCGTTCGTGCGCGTCGACGACGGCTGGCAGAGCGCCACGTGGAGCTGCCCGAGCAGGTCGTCACGGTCGGTGCCGACATCTTCGTCAAGGTGATCGACATCGACCTGGAACGTCGCCGGATTTCCTTGTCGCTCAAGCAGGCCAACGACGCCGCGGTCGCCACGAGCGAGTTTGACCCGACGCTGTACGGCATGGCGGCGGAGTACGACGAGGCGGGCAACTACAAGTACCCCGAGGGCTTCGACCCGGAGTCCAACGAATGGCTACCGGGGCACGAAGTGGCCCGGGAGCGCTGGGAGAAGCAGTACTCCGAGGCGTACACCCATTGGGAGGCGCACAGCGCCCAGGTCAAGGAGGCCCTCGAGGCCGACGTGGACACTCCCGCCCCCGGCGGTGACGTCCCGGCGTCGTATTCGTCGGGCTCGTCCAGTTCGTCGGGTTCGTCGGGTTCGTCGGGGTCTTCCGGCCGCAGCGACCCAACCGGTCCGGCGGAGGGCACGCTGGCCTCTGACGAGGCCCTGGCGGCACTGCGGGAGAAGCTGACCGGTCACTGATCCCGGCCTGCGGCGCGCTGACGTGAGTGCGCACCGACACAGGCCCGACGGGCTCCGCCCACCAAAACCTGGTGGCGGGGCCCGTCGTGGTCCGGGCAGGGTGAGGGTGTGACGGGATCGGTAGGGCGCGCGGACTTCGACGTCCATGGGCACCGGGGCGCACTCGGCTATCGGCCGGGCAATACTATCGCCGGCTTCGAGCTGGCGGGGAGGCTCGGCGCGTCGGCGGTGGAGCTAGATGTGCGCCTGTCGGCGGACGGCGTCGCGGTGGTCTGGCACGACCCGGTGCTGACCCCCGGCACGTGCATCCCCGCGGATTCGCGGTGGCTGGGGCGCCGCATCGACGACCTGACGGTTGCGCAGCTCGAGCGCGTAGACATCGGCTCGCTGACGCATTCCCGGCTGGCCCAGCAGGTGCCTGTCCCGGGGGAGAGGCTCGTCACGCTCAGCGATGTTTTCTCACGGGTGTCAATTTCGGAGCCCATGATGCAGTTTGTCGTGGAGGTCAAGGTCGACTCCCACGATGCGTTCCAGCGGCGGCGTAGGCCGGAGCTGGTGGAGCGCGCGCTGGACGACGTCCATCGCTCGGGCCTCGCCGACCGCGTCGTCGTGCACTCCTTCGACTGGGCCGTGCTGGCCTTCGCAGCCGAACTCGCGCCGCACGTGAAGCGATCAGCCCTCGCCTCCGTACGGGTGAGCGGTGCCTGGCTCGGTGACGGCACCGGTCCGGCGGGGGCGGGCTCGGCAGGGTTGCGCGTGGAGGACCTCCCCGCGGCGGCGCGCGACGCCGGCGCCGACGTCCTATGTCCCCAGTTCGGCGATGCCATCGACGAGATGCGCGACGATCCCGATGTCGAGCCGCCGGGCCGGGATTTCGTGGACCGGTGTCACGCCGCGGGGCTGACCGTCATCCCGTGGACGATCGACGCTCCAGCAGACCTCCGGCTCATGGTCGACGCCGGCGTTGACGGGGTGGTCACCAATTACCCGGACCGGGCACGGGCCGTCGCGGGATGGGGTCGTGGACAGCCAAGCGCGAACAGCGAAGCGTGAGCGGCGAGGCGCGACCCGCAACGGATGCCCGCGGTGCCCCAGGCGGCTGGAACCCAACCGCGCGCGCGGTTCAGGGCAACTCGCAGGTATCTTTCCGGCGGGCACGTGGGTGTGCAGGTGCTCGGAGACCCTACAGTGAGCACTATGTTGCGGGTTGGTCTCACCGGAGGAATCGGTTCTGGCAAGTCGACCGTGGCGCGCCGCCTCGACGAACGGGGCGCGGTGGTCATCGATGCGGATGCGCTGGCACGAGAGGTCGTCGCGCCGGGCACGCCAGGCCTGGCGAGCGTGCGCGAGCGTTTCGGGGACGAGGTCCTCAGTGAGGACGGCTCCCTGGACCGCCGCGCGTTGGCAGGACTTGTTTTCGAGGACGAGCGAGCCCGGTCCGCGCTGGAGGAGATGACCCACCCGCTCGTCGCCGCCCGCTGCGCCGATCTGCTCGACGCCGCCGGGCCCGACAGCATCGTGGTCTACGACGTCCCACTCCTCGTGGAGAACGATCTCGGTCCGGACTATCACGTGGTGGTGGTGACCGACGCGGATCAACGGACTCGGATGCAGCGGCTCGTTCATGAGCGCGGCATGCGTGAGGCGGACGTTCGGGCTCGGATGGCCCGCCAAGCGACCGACGAGCAGCGCATGGCTGCCGCCGACGTGGTCCTCACCAACGAGGGCACGGTGGAGGAGCTGCATGCGGCCGTGGACCGGTTGTGGTTCGAGCGCCTGGTGCCGTTCGAGGAGAATCTGCGCAGCCAGACGGTGTTCCGGCGCGAGCTCCCGGTGGTGAGTTCGTACGACGAGCAATGGCCTATCGTCGCCGAGCGCATCGGGAAACGGCTGGTACGGGCGCTGGGCGAGCGGGCGCCCGAGGTCGAACACGTGGGCTCGACAGCAGTGCCCGGGATGCCCGGCAAAGACGCCGTCGACGTGCAGCTCGGAGTCCGGGAGCTGCGCGACGCGGACGATCCCGAGTTCTTGGCCACGATGGGAGCCCTCGGCTTCCCGCGCGTCGACAACATCCGGATGGACCACCCGACCGGCGAGCTTCTGGATCCCTCGTTGTGGGTCAAGCGGTTCCATGGCTCCTGCGACCCGGGCCGGATCGTGCACGTTCACGTTCGCCAAGTCGACAGCGCAGGGTGGCAGTCCGCACTGCTCTTTCGCGACTGGTTGCGCGCGAATCCCGACGCGGCCGCCGAGTACGTCACGGTGAAATCCGGTCTGGCGTCGCGTACCGCGAACTCCGGGGAGTACGCGGAGGCGAAGGCGCCCTGGTTCGAGGAAATCTGGCCACGGATCACGTCGTGGGCTCAGCATGCGGGGTGGCAGCCATGATCGCGTGTGGTGAGCCGGTCGATCCTGATCCGTACGCGGCGGCTCGCCCTGTTCCGGCCGCCGCTGCCCGCCGATCCATTCGCGTACGGGGCGGCGACCCGCCAGACTCCGGAGACATCCGCCCGTTGACGTGTGGTGTGACGTGTGGTGCAGGGGAGTGACGTTCATGAAGAAGGTCGGTGTTGCGTTCGCCGCGTTGTCGTGCGGCGCCCTGCTCGCCTCGTGCGGGACGACGATCACCGCGTCCGACCCGACGACGTCCACCGCATCCGCCTCGACGACGTCCGACGAGACGGCGACGGAGTCTTCGCCGGGCAACTCTACGACGCGCGACGCGAGCCCTCCCTCGGCGCCGCCCAAGACCACCGCGATCACCCCGGGCACGGTCGCCACGTGTCAGCCCGTCTCCGAGAGAGACATCACGGCGCTGCTCGAAGGCTGGAATAACGACGTGAACAGCGGAGATGCACGCAAGGTCGTCGAGAATTACGCGCCCGACTCGATCCTCGTCCCCATCGTCTCCAACAGGGTGCGTTCCACGTCGGACGAGAAGGTGGACTACTTCGAGCGCTTCCTCGCCAACAAGCCATCCGGGACGGTCGACTACTCCGACGTCGACCTAGGCTGCAATATGGCGGTCGACAGCGGCCTGTACACGTTCACGTACGGCACGACGGGCGAGAAGGTGCAGGCCCGCTACAGCTTCACCTACCATTACGAGAACGGGCGGTGGCTGATCGTGAACCATCACAGCTCCGGGATGCCGGAGCTGGACAAGGCATCCACGCAGACGTCCTCGTCTTCGAGCTGACGGACAACGCCGCGACCAGGAGCGGACGGATGCTGCTGGACGTGGCGCCGATGCCCGTAACGCTGTCAGGGGGCGGCGTTAGGGTTCCCCCATGAGGCCGACCACTGATATCCAGCGCACCGTCGCTCCTATCGAGGTCGTGGCTCCATACCAGCCCTCGGGTGACCAGCCCGAGGCGATCGGTGAGCTGACCCGGCGCGTACGCGCGGGGGAGCAGGACGTCGTGCTGCTCGGCGCCACCGGTACCGGCAAGTCGGCGACGACCGCCTGGCTGATCGAGCAGGTGCAGCGGCCGACGCTCGTGCTGGCCCCCAACAAGACGCTCGCGGCGCAGCTGGCCAATGAGTTCCGCGGGCTCTTGCCGCATAACGCGGTCGAGTACTTCGTGAGCTATTACGACTATTACCAGCCCGAGGCGTACGTCCCGCAGTCGGACACGTACATCGAGAAGGACTCCTCGATCAACGAGGAGGTCGAGCGGCTGCGGCACTCCGCCACCAACTCGCTGTTGACCCGCCGCGACGTGGTGGTCGTCGCGTCCGTGTCGTGCATCTATGGCCTCGGCACCCCTCAGGAGTACGTAGATCGGATGGTCCGCCTGCGGGTCGGCCAGGAGATCGGGCGAGACGAGCTGCTGCGACGTTTCGTCCAGATGCAATACATGCGCAACGACCTGGCTTTCAGTCGCGGGACCTTCCGGGTGCGTGGCGACACGGTCGAGATCATTCCTATGTACGAAGAGCTGGCGGTGCGCATCGAGTTCTTCGGGGACGAGATCGAGAGGCTGTACACGCTGCACCCTCTCACCGGGCAGGTGGTCCGGGAGGAACGGGAGATGTACGTGTTCCCGGCGAGCCACTACGTCGCGGGACCTGAGCGCATGCAGCGGGCCGTGTCCGGCATCGAGGTGGAGCTCGCGGCGCGGCTGGACGAGTTCGAGCGTCAGGGCAAGCTGCTGGAGGCCCAGCGGCTACGCATGCGGACCACGTACGACGTGGAGATGATGACCACGGTCGGCATGTGCGCCGGAATCGAGAACTACTCGATGCACATCGACGGCCGCGAACGCGGGACGGCTCCCAACTGCCTCCTCGACTACTTCCCCGAGGACTTCCTGCTGGTGATCGACGAGTCCCACGTCACCGTGCCGCAGATCGGCGCGATGTACGAAGGGGATATGTCCCGGAAGCGCACCCTGGTGGACCACGGATTTAGGCTTCCGTCCGCGATGGACAACCGCCCGTTGAGGTGGGAGGAATTCCTAGGACGGATCGGCCAGACCATCTACCTGTCGGCCACCCCGGGTCCATATGAGCTGGCCAAGTCCGACGGGGTCGTCGAACAGATCATCCGGCCCACCGGCCTCGTGGACCCGGAGATCGTCCTCAAGCCGACCAAGGGTCAGATCGACGACCTGCTGCACGAGATCGGCGAGCGTGCCGCTCGCGATGAGCGCGTCTTGGTCACCACGCTGACCAAGAAGATGTCCGAGGATCTCACCGACTACCTGCTCGAGCGGGGCGTACGGGTGCGCTACTTGCACTCCGAGGTCGACACGCTGCGGCGGGTGGAGTTGCTGCGCGAGCTGCGGCTGGGGGAGTACGACGTGCTGGTCGGCATCAACCTGCTGCGGGAGGGGCTCGACCTGCCTGAGGTGTCACTCGTCAGCATCCTCGACGCCGACAAGGAGGGCTTTCTGCGCTCGACCCGTAGCCTGATCCAAACGATCGGTCGGGCGGCGCGCAACGTGTCCGGGCAGGTGCACATGTACGCGGACAACGTCACGCCGTCGATGCGCGATGCCATCGAGGAGACGGCGCGGCGTCGTGTGAAGCAGGTGGCGTACAACGAGGCGCGCGGCATCGACCCGCAACCGCTGCGCAAGAAGATCGCGGACATCACCGACTTGTTGCAGCGGGAGGACGCCGATACCGACGCTCTCATGGGGTCCGGGCGCAATCAGTCGCGCGGCAAGTCCGGCGGCGGCCAAGCCCGGCTCGGGGGGCGCGGGGCGGCCATGGCGGACGCCGGGACGTCCGGCGGCGGAAGGGCGGCCCTCGACGCCTCCACGTTGGCGGCCGGCGACCTGGCCGATCTCATCCACGAACTGACGACGCAGATGCACGGCGCGGCGGGGGATCTCCAGTTCGAGCTGGCGGCCCGCATCCGCGACGAAGTGTCCGACCTCAAGAAGGAGCTTCGCCAGATGCGGCGCGCCGCGCTCTGACGGAGCCTTGCGGCTAGGATCGTTCTAGGCCTCGCCGGACCCTCCTGGACCTTGACCCTCACCTGAAGGAACCCCCGCCTCGTGAACCTTCCCCTCTGGGTCTGGATCGTCACACTCGGCGTCACGCTCACGTTCTTGCTCGTCGACGTCCTCGTCATCGCTCGCCGCCCGCACGTGCCCTCGATGGGCGAATGCGCGCGGCATCTCGCTTTCTTCGTCGGGTCGGCCGTCGTGTTCGGTATCGGCGTGTGGGTGTTCGCCGGCGGTCGATACGGCGCGGAGTTCTTTGCGGGGTGGCTGACCGAGTACTCACTGTCGATCGACAACCTCTTCATCTTCCTCATCATCATGGCGAAGTTCGGGGTACCTGAGAAGCTGCAACAGAGCGCGCTCATGGTCGGGATCGTCATCGCGTTGATCCTGCGGGGCGTGTTTATTGCCGTGGGTGCCGCTCTGATCAACCAGTTCGCCTGGGTCTTCTACATCTTTGGGGCCTTCCTCATCTACACCGCCATCAAGCTCCTCAAGGAGTCGGCGTCTTCCAACGACGATGAGGAATTCGAGGAGAGCGCGCTGCTGCAGTGGGTGGTGCGCCGGTTCCCGGCCACCGAATCCTGGGAATTCGGCACCAAGTTGTTCGGCCGGATCGACGGCAAGAGATACATGACGCCGATGTTCATCGTGATCCTGGCGTTGGGCACGACCGACCTGCTCTTCGCGCTCGATTCGATCCCCGCGATCTTCGGTCTGACCCAGGAGCCGTTTCTCGTGCTGATGGCGAACGTCTTCGCGCTGATGGGCCTACGCCAGCTGTACTTCCTGATTGGCGGCCTGCTGAAGCGGCTGGTCTACCTCGGGTTGGGCCTGTCTGTGCTGCTCGCTTTCATCGGCGTGAAGCTGGTCTTCCACGCTCTGCACGAGAACACGCTTGGGTTCATCAACGGAGGCGAGGGCGTGCAGGCCGTGCCCGAGATCCCGATCAGCGTGTCCCTCGGCGCAATCGTGCTCATCCTGGGTGTCACCACAGTGGTCAGCCTGCTGAAGTCGGCGCGGGATCAGAGGGCGCGGCTCACGCGCGACGACCTCCTGCACTGATCGGCCTGAGCGCATTCCGAAGGCTCCGCCCGATCAGCGACGGCGGTCTGGGCGGAGGCCGGGTGCTGTCTACCGGATCCCGGACAGCCCGCGAGAGGCCGGTCGCCCGAAGCCAACCGTCCTTGACGTGCGCAGAGTTACCCGTGAGTATGGATACCAGGCTGCCTCGGCAACCGACCGCGCAAAGGCCTGGCCGCGGGGCCGACGCGCACAGCACGAGACGAGCCGCCTCACACGCGTACCCGATGCTTGGCCGTCCGCAGCCCGCAGCCGGAAGCACCCACCCGTACGTCAGGAGCGACCATGCCGCGCAACCTGTATAGCGAAGAGCACGAGGACTTCCGCAAGTCCGTCCGTGAGTTCGTCGACCGCACCCTCAAGCCCCGAGCCGAGGCCATGATCGCCGAACACGTCATCGCGCGCGATATCTGGCTCGAAGCCGGGCGGCAGGGTTTCTTCGGGCTGTCCATCCCGGAAGAGTACGGGGGCGCGGGCGTCGACGACTATCGATTCAACGCCGTTTTCGCCGAGGAGATGGGCAAGTTCACTGCCGCGGCCGCATCGTGTTTCGGGATCCACTCCGACATCACGGCACCGTACATCGTCCACATGGGCACCGATGAGCAGAAGCAGCGATGGCTGCCCGGCGTCGCCTCGGGTGAGACGATCCTCGCGATCGGCATGACGGAGCCGTCGGGCGGCTCGGACCTGGCGGCGTTGAAGTCGACGGCTGCCCAGGACGGAGACGACTGGGTTCTCAACGGCTCCAAGACGTTTATCACCAACGGACACCAATGCGACCTGGCCGTGGTCGCCGTGCGCACCGACCCGGCCAAGGGCGCCAAAGGGATCTCTCTTCTCATGCTTGAAAAGGACATGGTCGGCTTCACGAAGGGCCAACCGCTCGACAAAGTGGGTCAGGTCGAGTCCGACACCTCGGAGCTGTTCTTCGACAACGTCCGCGTCCCGGCGCGTAACCTACTCGGCGATGAGGGCATGGGTTTCATCGCCATGATGCAGCACCTGCCGCAGGAGCGGATCGGCAACGCGATCGCGAACATCGCCAACGCGAAGCAGATTCTCGGCGAGACGATCCAGTACTGCAAGGATCGCAAGGCGTTCGGCCAGCCCATCGGGATGTTTCAGCACAACAAGTTCAAGATCGCCGAGATGGTCACCGCCGTTGAGGTCGCCGAGGCCTACCTCGACGATTGCGTCGCGGCGCACATCCAAGGCCAGCTCACGGCGGTCGATGCGGCGAAGGCGAAGTGGTGGGCGGCCCAGGTCCAGTGTGACGTCCTCGACGAGTGCGTCCAGCTGCACGGGGGATACGGCTTCATGAACGAGTACCGCGTGGCCCGCGCATGGCGCGACGCCCGCGTGCACAAGATCTGGGCCGGCACGAACGAGATCATGAAGGAGCTCATCGGGCGTGACCTCGGCCTGTAGCCCTCCACGTCGTGAGTCGGCCGGCTCGACACTCCGGGGCGGCGCGTGCCGCCCACCCGCGTGGGGACCGGTGCCGGGCCGGGCAGGTCGAGGGTCACCGCCCCAGAAGCCGCGCGCGCGGTCGTGCCGGGAACCTCACGGCGTCGTTCCCTGCGGCGTCGACGAGTCAGGCAGGGTGGCCTCTTCATACGGGCGGGCCTCCTTCCGCCGTTTCGGGGTCAGGGTGACGGCGGTCGAGGCGAGCACGACCAGCGCCATCCCGGCCAACTGCATGGACTGCATGGACTGCCCGAGCACGACGAGGCCGGCGATCGAGGCCGCTGCCGGCTCCAGGCTCAGCAGGATCCCGAACACCCGCGGGTTCAGGTAACGCAACGCGAACAGCTCGAGGGAGTACGGGAACACGGACGAGAGCATCGCGATGACGAACCCGAGGCCCACGGCTTTGAGGTCCAACAGCACGGCGCCGTCGACGGCCAGCCCCACCGGGAGGGTGATGGCCGCGGCCACGACCATCGCCAGGGCGAGACCCTGGGCGCCGGGGAAGCGCCGTCCCGTTCGCCCCGAGAGCAGGATGTACGACGCCCACGAGATGCCCGCGAGGAGTGCCAGGAGGATGCCGACCAGGTCCACGGTGTCCCAGGACTCGGTCAGCACGTTCGACGTCAGGACGACCCCGGCGGCGGCGACGAGCACGGCGATGCCGTCGAGCCAGTGCCGTGACAGCATGGCGGCGAGCCCTAACGGCCCGATGAACTCGATCGTCACCGCGACGCCGACCGGCAGGCGCGCGATGGCCGCGAAGAACGCGCTATTCATGGCAGCGAGCGCGACCCCGAACATCAGCACGGTCAGCCAGTCCGACCGCGAGTACCCCCGGATACTCGGGCGAGTCCAAGCGACCATCACCACCGCGGCGATGGACAATCGCAGCGCAACCGACCCGAAGACCCCCACGAGGTGGATCAGGTAGACGGCCATCGCGCCGCCGAACTGCACGGAGAAGATCGCGACGACGACGAGCCCGATCGGGTAGGCCGGGTGCGCGGGCTTGACGAGGACGCGAGAGGTGGGGTCAGCCGAGGTCACCGAGCTATTCTGCCCGTCCCCTCGAACGAGCGGCACCCGTCTTGCCCGTGGCGCCGCGGGGCGCTCACCAGCCCCGGGCGCGCCACTCCGGCAGGTGCGGACGTTCCGCGCCGAGGGTGGTGTCCAGCCCATGTCCGGGGTAGACCCACGCGTCGTCGCCGAACACGCCGAACAGCCGTTCCTCGACGTCGTCGATCAGCTGGCGGAAGTGATCCTCGTTGCCGAACGTGTTGCCCACCCCGCCGGGGAACAGGCTGTCGCCAACGAACAGGTGCGCGCGCCCATCGGGTTCGGTCCAGCTGAGCGCCACCGCTCCGGGCGTGTGGCCGCGCAGATGGGTCACCCCGAACGTCAGGGCCCCGAGTCGCACGCCGTCGCCGTGCTCCAGTCGCCGGTCCGGCTCGACGGGCAGGGCGTCGGCGTCGTAGAGCCCCGCGAGCGTCGTCGCGCCGGTCGCCTTCGTGAGTTCCTTGAGCGCCCGGACGTGGTCCTGATGCCGGTGGGTCGTGAGGATCGTCGAGATGTCACCGGTGCCCTCCTCGGCCAGGCGTTGGAGCCGCGCAGCGTCGTTGGCCGCGTCGATCAGCATCTGCTCGCCGCTGGCCACGCAGGTCAGCAAGTAACAGTTGTTGTCCGTCGGGCCGACGCTCGCCTTGCGGATCGTCAGGCCGGGGAGGGTCCGGACATCGGAGGGGCCGCCTTCGGCGACGGTGCCGGTGTAACGCATGTTGTCTCCTTCGAGGGCGCGGATACGAGGCGTGCCGCGGGCGTCAGCCCCACGTGATCACTTCGGGCAGCGGCCGTCCGCCCTCGACCCGTAGCCCCGGGCCGAGGGCACCGCGGGTCGTCCACGCGAGGAGCTCGCCGAGCGTGCCGTGCACGACGACGGCTCCGTCGCCGATGACCAGGAACCGCCCGTCTTCGGCCTGCAACGTGAGGCCGGGGCCGTCAGGGCGGGCGGTGAAGCGTCGGGCGGTGTCCTCCAGGGCGGCCGCGAGGGTCTCGGGGTGGGCCTCGTCCAGAGTCCACTCTGTGGCCAGGTCGAAGTGGTGGACGATCACCTCGGTGGTGCGCCGACGCGGCAACTCGTACGGGGAGATGACCCGGCCGTTACGCATGGTGACTTCCTTGCTTGCGAGTCCGCGGCCAAGGGCGGTCAGGGCCGCCCGGCATCGTGCGGCGCTCTCCCGGACATCTGCGATCAGCCGCGGCAGGTCCTGGCGGGCGCTCGTTTCGATACCCTCCTCCCGCGCGTCGTCCGACGCGTACTGAGGCGTGACCAGGCCCGTCATCGCCCAGGTGGCCAGACTCACCATGCTGTCCGCATGGCGCGCGACGTGCCCGAGCACGTGCGCACGTGTCCACCCTTCGCAGCGGGACGGCGCGTGCAGGTCGTCCGGCGCGAAACGCGCCGCGGTCGCAAGCAGGCTCGTCGTTTCGGCGTCGAGCCGAGCGATGTCCGCGACGAGGGTTCTTTGGCCTGGAGCGTCGTGGGGGGTCATGGCGCCAGTCTGCCGCAGAGCACCGGCAGCGCCCAGCGCACCGTCGTGCCGGCTCCTCACCGTCCCTGGAAAGCGCGCTATGACGGGCAGCGCCGACAACGCCGGACCCGTGGAGTCCGTGGAGTCCGTGGAGTCAGGGTGTGACGGCCGGGTGGAGGACGACGCAGCAGCGGCCCTCGCGCGGAGACAGTTCAGCCCGGCCCGTGGGCTCACCCGCGCCTTCGAGCAGGCCCCTGATGAGGTCGAGGTTGAGCGAGCAGACCAGGTTGGTGTGGGTCTGGGAAAGCTGATGGAAAGGGCAGTTGCGCATCTCGAGGCCTCCGTCGTGCGCGTCGGCCGGTTCGTAACCGAGTGCGTGTAGCGCTGTGTCCACGTCTCCGCCGGCGCTCTCGGCCGCGGCGCGACCGGCGTGGCGGGCCTCGCGGGCTGCCGCGATACGCGCCGATCCCGACGGCTCCGCCTCGACGGCTGCGGCCAGCAAACCGGCCATCAGCAGGTAGCTGCGAGTCGGCAGCGTGACGGCCAACTCCCGTCCCGCGCGCGTGTAGTGCTTCGCCGGCCGCCCGGCCCCAGGGCCGCCCCTGCGCCCTGTGGGTCGGGCGTATCCGGCCTCGATCAGTCCGGCGTCGGTCAGCTTGTCCAGGTGGTATGCGGCAAGAGTACGCGTGATGCCCGTGGCGGCGGCGGCACCTTCTCTCGTGACGGGGGCTCGCTGCTCAGCGACGTGCTCATACAGGCGACGCCGCACCGGGTCGACCAGGTTGCTCAGTTGCAGCAGGGCGTCCAGACCGCCGTGCCTTCTCTTCTTCACCTGAAAAATCTATCACCAATCAGTGTTGACAGCCGGTTCGATCCGCGGGACTCTAGCGCTAAGGAGCACTATTAATAGAAGGGGTTCGCGATGACTACCTCACGTGTCGACCTTCCGGACAGCAGACTGCCGGACATGCTCCACCGCGCCCGCCGCGACCCCGCGTACGCCGCCTTCGTGGCGTTGCGCGTCGGCTACGTCGTGCTTCCGTTGTGGATGGGGATCGACAAGTACGTCAAGGTGCTGAACACTGATTGGCCCGGCTACCTGGCCCCGTGGATCGTGAATCTGCTGCCGTTCTCGGCGCAGACGGCGATGTACGTCGTGGGTGCGGTGGAGATCCTGGCCGCGGTCCTGGTCGCCCTCAAGCCGCGTTACGCCGCCTATGTCGTGGCGGCGTGGCTGGCGGGCATCATCATCAACCTGCTGACCTACCCCGGCTTCTACGACGTCGCGCTTCGTGATGTCGGGCTGCTGGTCGGGGCGTTGGCGCTGGCTTTCCTCGCCGCGATCTACGACCGACCTTGGAGCCGGGCGGGCGCCGCAGACCACCACGCGAGGACGGGACGGTCCCGATGATGGAACCGGTCACCACACTCCAGCTGATCGAACATGACCTCCAGCCCGACCTGGACCGCGCCGAGGAGGCGGCCGTCGCGTTCTTGCAGGCGCTCGGTGTCGGCACGGACGCGCCGGGCCTGGCCCGGACACCACGACGGATGGCGCGGGCCTGGGCCGAGATGCTCACTCCGCGACCGTTCGAGCTGACCACCTTCCCCAACGATGAGGGCTACGACGAACTGGTCCTGGCCCGGGACATCCCGTTCCGGTCGGTGTGTGAGCATCACCTGATGCCGTTCACCGGCGTGGCCCATGTCGGCTACCTGCCGGCGCAGCGCATCCTGGGGTTGTCGAAGCTCTCCCGGGTGGTGGAGCTGTTCGCTTGTCGCCCGCAGACGCAGGAGCGGCTGACCAAGCAGGTCGCGGACTGGCTACAGGTGAACCTGGCACCTCGGGCGGTCGGGGTGGTGATCGCCGCCGAGCACTCGTGTATGACGCTGCGCGGCGCGCATGCGACCGGTTCGAGCACGGTGACATCTACGCTGTTGGGGCGGCTGCGCGACGACCCCGCCTCGCGGTTGGAGTTCCTCTCCCTGTCTGGCGCAGTTCCGTGAGCTGCGCGACAGTGGTCAACGACGTCGAAGTACCCACGGTTGCGTCGGCTACGACGCTCGTGATCGATACAGATCGGAGACGATGATGGGTGACTCAAGGTTCGTGATCGTCGGCGGCGGGCTCGCAGGGGCCAAGACCGCGGAAGGACTACGGGAGGGCGACTACACCGGTTCGATCGTGCTTGTCGGTGCCGAAGCCCACCTGCCGTACGAGCGGCCGCCACTGTCGAAGGACTATCTGGCCGGCACCGCCGAGCGTGAGTCCATGGATGTCCACGACCGGCAGTGGTACGCCGATCACGACGTCGAGCTGCGTCTGGGCGTGCCCGCGGTGCAGATCGACCGGGACGCGCACGAGGTCGTGCTGCGGGACGGTGCCCGGGTCGGCTACGACCAGCTGGTCCTGGCGACCGGTTCGCGGGCACGGCACATCGATGTCCCGGGCAGCGACGCCGACGGCGTCGTGTACTTGCGCGATGTCGATGACAGCGATGCCCTCGGGGCGGCGCTCGGCCAGGCCAGACGCGTCGTGCTCATCGGCGCCGGATGGATCGGGCTGGAGGTCGCGGCCAATGCGCGCCAGCGCGGTCTAGAGGTCGATGTGGTCGAGCACGCGCGGCTGCCCCTGCTGCGGGCCATGGGCGCCGAGCTCGCGCAGATGTTCGCAGACCTGCACCGCGAGCACGGGGTGACCTTCCACTTCGAGGCGAGCATCGCTGGCATCGAGGTCGCCGACGGGCGGGCGACCGGCGTCACCCTCGGTGATGGCACCCGGTTGCCGGCGGACCTCGTGGTCGTCGGGATCGGTGCGCAGCCGAACGTCGAGCTTGCGCGCGACGCCGGTCTGAAGGTGGACAACGGGGTCCTCGTCGACGCGTACCTGCGCACCAATGACCCCCAGATCTTCGCCGTGGGAGACATCGCGGCCGAGGAGCACCCGGCGCTCGGCCGGGTCCGAGTGGAGCACTGGGCCAACGCCGCGAATCAGCCCGCCGCCGTGGCCGCCACAGTCACCGGCACACCGACGCCCTATGGCGAGCAGCCGTACTTCTTCACCGACCAGTACGACCTGGGCATGGAGTATCGCGGCTACGTCCCTCCCGGCGTCGAACCGACGGTCGTCGTCCGCGGCGACCGCGACACCCGAGAGCTGCTCGCATTCTGGCTTTCCCCGGAGAAGAAGGTGTTGGCCGCGATGAACGTCAACGTCTGGGACGCCGGCGACCAGATCGCCGCGCTGCTCGGCGCAGGCCCGGTGGATCCGCAGCTGCTGGCCGATCCCGGCGCCCCGCTCGAGCGGGTGCTGCGATGAATCCCGCGCAGCAACTTCACCAGGCGGGGCAGAGTCTGTGGCTGGACTCGATCAACCGCAAGATGCTCCGGGACGGAACGCTGAGCCGGTACATCCATGACCTCGCGCTGACCGGGCTGACGTCCAACCCCACCATCCTCGGCCATGCCATGGCTGCCAGCTCCGACTACGACGACTCGCTGCGAGCCCACCTCGCGGCCGGAACACGAGAGCCCGAAGAACTGGTGTTCTCCGTGGCGATGGAGGACATCACGGCGGCAGCGGACCTGTTCCGGCCGGTATGGGAGCGCACCGACGGTGTCGATGGGTACGTCTCGATCGAGGTGCCGCCGGGACTGGCCTACGACACCGACCGCAGCATCGAGGTCGCCCGCCGATTGCACCAGCAAGCGGGCCGGCCGAACGTGCTGGTGAAGATCCCCGGCACCCCCCAGGGCTTGCTGGCGATGGAGCAGCTGGTGGCCGAAGGCATCGGGATCAACGTGACCCTGTTGTTCTCCGACGCGCACTACCAGCAGACCGCGCAGGCGTATATCCGGGCGCTGGAACGGCGGGCGGAGGCCGGTCAGGGGCTCGACGTGCCCTCGGTGGCCTCGTTGTTCGTCAGCCGTTGGGATACGGCCGCCGACCAGCTGCTGCCTCCGGGGCTGCATGGGCGCCTCGGGCTGGCCGTCACCCAGCAGGTCTACGCCTCCTACCGCGCGCTGCTGTCCGAGCAGCGGTGGACCACGCTGGCCGCGGCGGGCGCCCGTCCACAACGGGTGCTGTGGGCATCGACCTCGACCAAGGATCCGGACCTTCCCGACACCTACTACCTGGAAAAGCTCGCAGCCCCGGACACCATCAACACGATGCCCGAAAAGACGCTGCTGGCCTATGTCGACCACGGCGGCCCGGTGGAGCTGATGCACCCCGCGGACGCGGCCACCGATCGGGACCTCGCGGAGGTGGCCTCCCACGGGATCGACATCGACGCGCTGGGGCAGTCCCTGCAACGCCAGGGCGCGCATGCGTTCGAGGCGGACTGGGCGACGTTGGTGGAGGCGATCTCCGGCAAGGTCGACTCCCTCGACCCGGGTGATGTGGACTTGCTGGCCCCATCGACTTCTGACGTCACGTCGAGCAGCGAGCGCTGACGGGTTGCCCGGCGCGGAGAGGGGAAGCGGCGCGGCACAGCCCGACGGGGCGGCGATCCCGGGTTGGACTGCGTCTGCTTCGCACGCGTTGGCACCCCAACGGACTGATGGGTACGCCCCGATCGAGCACTATGCGGCTATCGGCGACGGTCGCACGGTGGCGCTGGTGGCCGCGGACGGGGCGATCGACTGGTGGTGTCTGCCCGACGTCGACTCGGCCGCAGTGTGCTGGGCGTTGCTCGACGCCGAACGTGGCGGGCGGTTCACGGTGCACCCCACCATCCCCTACACGGTGCGACGCCGGTATCTGCCGAACACCAACGTGCTGGAGACGACCTTCGCCACGCCCACCGGAGCCATCCGGGTCACCGACGCGCTGCTGCTCGGCTACCCGGGCCTGGCGCCCATGCGTGAGCTCTACCGACGGGTCGACGGGGTGTCCGGCCGGGTGCCGGTGCGCTGGCAGTTCACGCCGCGCTTCGACTTCGGCCGCACCCCGACGCGACTGGTCTGGCGCGCGGGGGTCCCGGTGGCCGAAGGACGAGGACAGGCCGTGGCCGTGTGTTCCTGGGGAGCCGGGAATCCAGAGCTCACCTGCGATGACGTCGGCGGCCACTTCTTTCTCGAGGCGGGCGAGTCGGCCGGCCTGCTTCTCGCCTTCGCGCACGAAGAACCGCTGGTGCTGCCACCCCGGGCCGCGATCGAGGACCGCCTGCGGGAGACCTGTCGCAGCTGGCAACAGTGGGCTGAGAGCCGTCGCTACGAGGGTCGGTGGCGCGACGCCGTGGTGCGCAGTGCCCTGGCGCTCAAGTTGCTGGTCTACGCCCCTTCGGGGGCCCTGGCTGCGGCGGCCACGACCGCGCTGCCTGAACTCATCGGCGGGGAGCGCAACTGGGACTATCGGTACTGCTGGGTGCGCGATTCCGCGTTCATCCTGGACACGCTGACGTCGCTGGGGTGCGCACCGGAGGCTGAGGCCTTCTTCTGGTGGCTCATGCACGCCAGTCAGCTGACCCACCCGCGTCTGCAGGTCCTTTACCGCCTCGACGGTGGCGCCGAGGCGCGGGAAACCGAGTTGGCCCTGGACGGTTACCGCGGATCCCGCCCGGTACGACTGGGCAACGCCGCTCAGGACCAGCTCCAGCTTGACGTCTATGGCTACCTACTGGAGACGGCCTGGCGATACGCGCACTCCTGCGGCACCATCGACCGCGAGATCGCACGGCGGCTGGCACAAACCGCTGACCTCGTGGCCGAGATCTGGAGGCAACCAGACTCCGGAATCTGGGAGGTACGCAGTGAAGCGCAACACTTCACCCAATCCAAGATGATGTGCGCCCTCGCGCTCGAACGGGCCGTCGCGCTGGCCGAACTCGGTGTCCTGCCCAGCCGGCATGTTCCTCGCTGGCGGGCCGAAGCACGCGCTGTGCGCGACTTTATCGACGCGAACTGCTGGTCGGAAGAGGCCGGGAGCTACGTGCGCGCCGCGGGCAGCATCGACCTGGACGCCTCGGTCCTCATCGGGGTGTTGTTCGACTACGCACCGCCTGGCGACGAGCGCATCCGCGGCACCGTGGACGCCATCGCCGAGCGGCTGACGAACGGCCCGTACGTGTCGCGGTACACCGGTGACGACGGACTGACGGGAACCGAGGGAGCGTTCCTCGCCTGCTCGTTCTGGCTGGTCGAGGCGCTAGCCCGGACCGGCCGGCGAGCCCGGGCGACCGCCATGTTCGAGCAGTTGCTCGCCCGGGCCAACGACGTCGGTCTGTACTCCGAGGAGGTCGACTCCGTCACGGGTGCGTTCCTCGGCAACTTCCCCCAGGGACTCACCCACCTCGCGTTGATCAGCGCGGCACGAGTCCTGACTCAGGAGAACCAGCCATGATCCTCTGGGGTGCGGTCGCGGGAGGCTTCGCGGGCACGCTGGTGCTCACCACCGTATTGCGTGCCGCGAGCGAACTGTCCTTGACCCGCATCGATCTGCCGTTCCTGCTGGGCACCGCCCTGACCAGCGATCGCAACCGCGCCAAGGCGCTGGGTTACCTTCTGCACTTCGTGTTCGGCCAGGTGTTCGCCCTGGGCTACCTCGCAATGTTCGTCGCGATCGGCCACTCCGGGTGGGTCCTGGGGGCGGTCCTCGGCCTCGCGCACGGGTTGTTCTCCATCACGGCCTTGGTCAACGTGCTCTTGCCGGTGGTGCACCCGCGGATGGGCTCGACGTACAGCGCCGCCGGGTCCGCACCCCTCCTGGAGCCACCGGGGTTCTTGATGCGCAACTACGGCGCGCGGACACCGGAGATCACGATCGCAGCCCACATCGCGTACGGCGCGCTCGTCGGCGGACTGGCCTCGCTGGCGACGTGACGTTTTCCGACGTTGGCGCACGTTGGCTGGGGTTAGCTGAGGTAACCGAGATACCGACGTCCGGCGACGTCGACGCTCGACACGAGGCCTGCCCCCGAATCTCTGTGCGTCATCGTGGCCAGGCCCGCCGGCCGATGGGCTCGAAGCGTTGTCGGCAGCCCCGCATACGATGGCTCTCGTGCCACCAGCCCCTGCCCCGTACTCGCCGACGACGATCTCCCTCGGCGGCCTCCCGGCGCCCGACACGGCTGCGCCGCAGTATCCGTCGCATGACCACCTGGTCGTGCGCGGGGCGCGGGAACACAACCTCAAGAACGTATCCATCGAGATCCCTCGAGACGCACTCGTGGTCTTCACGGGCCTGTCGGGGTCCGGCAAGTCGTCCTTGGCGTTCGACACGATCTTCGCGGAGGGCCAGCGGCGTTACGTGGAATCGTTGTCCGCCTACGCTCGTCAGTTCCTCGGGCAGATGGACAAGCCGGACGTGGACTTCATCGAGGGGCTGTCCCCGGCGGTGTCGATCGACCAGAAGTCGACCAACCGGAACCCACGATCCACGGTCGGCACGATCACGGAGGTGTACGACTACCTCCGCTTGCTCTTCGCGCGCGCCGGCACCCCACATTGTCCGGTCTGCGGGGAACGAATTACCAGGCAGAGCCCGCAGCAGATCGTGGACCAGCTGGTCACGCTGCCGGAGCGCACCCGGTTTCAGGTGCTCGCCCCGATCGTGCGTGGCCGCAAGGGGGAGTTCGTCGACCTGTTCGCAGAGTTGGTCACGAAGGGATTCACGAGGGCCCGTGTCGACCGCGAGGTGGTTCTTCTCGCCGAGCCACCGACGTTGGAAAAGCAGAAGAAGCACACCATCGACGTCATCGTCGACCGTCTCGTCGCCAAAGGCCAAGACGTGGGGGCGAAGCGGCGGCTGACCGACTCGGTCGAGACGGCGCTCGGCCTGTCGGGCGGGATCGTCGTCGTCGACCTGCTGGACGCGGGGGCATCGCCCGCCGAGGACGCATCGTCAAAAGCTGCACAGCCGACGGAGCTGCGCTTCTCGGAGCGGATGGCCTGCCCTAACGAGCACCCGCTGTCGATCGACGACATCGAGCCGCGCAGCTTCTCGTTCAACAGTCCGTACGGGGCATGCCCGGTCTGCACGGGCATGGGCACCGAGCTGGAGGTGGACTCGTCGCTGCTCGTCCCTGACGAGGAGCTGACCCTGCGGCAGGGGGCGGTCGCACCGTGGGCGCAGGGAAAAGGGATGCAGGACTACCAGGAGCGCGTTGTCGAAGCCCTCTCCGAGGACCTGAAGTTCTCTTTGGACGTGCCGTGGCGCACGCTTCCTGAGCGGGCCAGGGAGGCGCTGCTTCACGGAAGCGATTACAAGGTCCACGTGAAGTACCGCAATCGCTTCGGCCGGGAACGTTCTTACACGACGGGCTTCGAGGGCGCCGTCTCGATGGTGAGGCGTCGCCACGGCGAGACGGAGTCCGACTACGCGCGGGATCGGTACGAGGGCTACATGCGCCAGGTGCCGTGCCCCGCCTGCCAAGGCGCCCGGCTCAAACCCGAATCGCTGTCCGTCTTGATCGCGGGCCGGAGCATCGCTCAGGTGTGCGCGTTGTCCATCGCGGAGTGCGCCGCATTCCTTCGTGGCATGACGCTGGGAGAGCGTGAGGCGCAGATCGCGGATCGGGTGGTGAAGGAGATCGGCGCTCGGCTCGGGTTCCTGCTCGACGTCGGCCTCACCTACCTGTCGCTCGACCGCCCCGCCGCGACCCTGTCCGGCGGGGAGGCCCAACGGATCCGCCTCGCCACCCAGATCGGCTCAGGGCTGGTCGGTGTCCTCTACGTGCTCGACGAGCCATCCATCGGCCTGCACCAACGCGACAACCACCTGCTGATCCAGACCTTGACCCGGCTGCGCGACCTCGGCAACACCCTCATCGTGGTGGAGCACGACGAGGACACTATTTCTAGCGCGGACTGGATCGTCGACATCGGCCCGGGAGCGGGGGAGCACGGCGGCCACGTCGTCCACTCCGGCTCGTTGGCCGGGCTGATCGCCTGCGGGGAGTCGGTGACCGGGGCCTACCTGAGTGGACGGCGCTCGATCCCGCTGCCCGCCCGTCGCCGGCCCACCGATCCGGGCCGTCAGGTCTCGGTCCTCGGGGCGACGCAGAACAACCTGCGCGATGTCGACGTCAGCTTCCCTCTCGGGACGTTCGTGGCGGTCACGGGAGTGAGTGGTTCGGGCAAGTCCACGCTGGTCAACGACATTCTCTACCACGTGCTCGCCAACCGGCTGAACAACGCTCGGCACGTGCCCGGGCGGCACCGGACCGTGACCGGCCTGGAGCACCTCGACAAAGTCGTCCACGTCGACCAGGGCCCGATCGGCCGGACACCGCGCAGCAACCCCGCCACGTACACCGGGGTCTTCGACCACGTGCGACGACTCTTCGCGGAGACGATGGAGGCGAAGGTCCGCGGCTACCTACCGGGCCGCTTCTCGTTCAACGTCAAGGGTGGCCGCTGCGACGCCTGTTCCGGTGACGGGACGCTCAAGATCGAGATGAACTTCCTGCCCGATGTGTACGTGCCCTGCGAGGTGTGCCATGGGGCCCGGTACAACCGGGAGACGCTCGAGGTGCACTTCAAAGGCAAGACGATCGCCGACGTGCTCGACATGCCCATCGAGGAGGCCGCGGAGTTCTTCGCCGCCGTTCCGGCGATCTCGCGGCACCTGACGACCCTCAACGACGTCGGGCTCGGGTACGTGCGGCTGGGGCAGGCCGCCACCACGTTGTCGGGCGGCGAGGCGCAACGGGTGAAGCTCGCCTCCGAGCTGCAGAAGCGGTCGACGGGGCGGACAGTCTACGTGCTCGACGAACCCACCACCGGGCTGCATTTCGAGGACATCCGCAAGCTGCTGCTCGTGCTGCAAGGGCTCGTCGACAAAGGCAACACGGTCATCGTGATCGAGCACAACCTGGACGTCATCAAGAACGCCGACTGGGTCGTCGACATGGGCCCCGAAGGCGGCGACGGGGGCGGCGCGGTCGTGACGGCCGGAACCCCCGAGCAGGTGGCCGACTGCGAGGTGAGCTACACGGGACGGTTCCTCGCCCCGATCCTGGAGCGGGACGGTCACGCCCTTCCCGCGTCCGGAGCGGCCGGAGGCGCCACCCCGGGCGGCGCGCATGAGACTGATGGCGGGGAGCACGAAACTGGCGGCGGCGCTCGGGTCCTGACTGCGGCCGAGCCGGCGACCCGGGCGAGCGTCGCGTCGGCGCGTAAGCCGCCACGACCCACCGCGGGCACCCCAGCCAAGGCCGGTCGCGCGGCAAAGCCCCGCGCCAGCGCGGCGGTTCGTCGCGCCCGTCAGGCGTGACGCGTGGCCCCGCTCGCCTGCGGCGCCGCTTGACCTCGTATTCGGCCCCGCAGGCGTGCGGGGCCGACTCTGAGGCCCGGCGCGCCCGGACTAAGCTGGTGACGCCCCCACCCCGTTGCGAGGAGAGCTGCTGTGCCCGCCGACCAGCCCGTTTCCGTGATCCCGACGCGCCGCGACGTGCTGCGCGTCGGCGCGACCGTGACCATCGCCGGAGCCGTCGTGACCGTGCTCGCGGGCTGTGGCGGCAAGGCGGGTCCGGTGTCCGGCGGGTTGACCTCCCTGAGCGAGAAGGCCTCCACGACGATCGCTGACGCGGTCACGAACGAGGAGGTGCCCGTCGGCCAAGCGAAGGTCTTCAGCGACGTGGGGATGGTCCTGAGCCGCCCGGAGCAGGGGAGGTATCTCGCCTTCAGCGACGTGTGCACCCACGGTGGCGCCAAGATCACGCGCATCTCCACCCGAGGCAACCTGCTGTGCACGGCCCACGGCAGCGAATTCGACAAGGTCACCGGCGACGTGAAGGTCGGACCGGCGAACAAGGGACTCACCCCCCGCACGGTCACGGTCGACGGCCCGTCGGTCACTCTCACCTGACCCGCGGGCCGGGCTCGTGGCGCCGGGCCCGTGTCACTCCTCGCCGAGGTAGGCCTTGCGGACGTCGTCGCTGGCCAGCAGGTCCGGGCCGGTGCCGGACGCCACGAGCCGCCCGACTTCGAGCACGTACCCGTAGTCCGCGAGCTGCAAGGCGGCCAGCGCGTTTTGCTCGACCAGCAGGATCGTCGTGCCTCGCTCGCGCAGCGTGCGGATCGTCGCCATGATCTTCTGCATCATCAGCGGGGACAGCCCCATCGACGGCTCGTCCAGCACGAGCAGGCGCGGGTGACTCATCATCGCCCGCCCGATCGCGAGCATCTGCTGCTCGCCACCCGAGAACGTCCCGGCCGCCTGGTCGGTCCGCTCGGCCAGGATCGGGAAGAGGTCGTACACGCCGTCCAGATCCGCCGTGATCTGCTGATCGCGGCGCGAATACGCTCCGAGCAGCAGGTTCTCCTTGACCGTCATCCGCGGGAAGATGCGTCGGCCCTCCGGGGCGTGGGCGATCCCGCGGGAGACGATGGTGTGCGCGGCCATGGCATCGATCCGTTCACCGGCGAACGTGATCGTCCCGGTCCGCGGGCGGAGCAGGCCGGACAGCGTCCGCAACGTGGTCGTCTTGCCGGCACCGTTGGTACCGATCAGACACACCACCTGACCGCTCTGCACGTCGAACGAGATGTCTTTGACCGCCCGGATTCTGCCGTAGGCCACCACCAGATTCCGCACCTCCAGCAGCGCGCTCACCGCTCGTCACCCGGAGCCTGAGCGTGGGGTTCCGGGGTCCCGATGTATGCCTCGATGACCCGCGGATCACCTTGCACGTGCCCCGGGGTGCCCTCCACCAGCGGCTCCCCGCGGACGAGGCACAGCACACGGTCGCACAGGGTGAAGATGAACCGCATGTCGTGCTCGATGACCAGCACGGCCAGACCGCTGTCGCGGATCCGGAAGATGAGCTGCTCCGCGGCCCGGGTCTCCTGCGGGTTCATGCCGGCCGTGGGCTCGTCCAGGAGCAGCAGCTTCGGTCCCGTCGCCAAGGCGCGCGCGATCTCCAGGCGCCGTTGATGCCCGTACGGCAGGTTGCGGGCCAGGTGCTCCTCGGAGCCGACCAACCCGACATACGCCAGGAGCTCGCGCGCATGGGCCCGCGACTCACGTTCCTCCCGCCGGAACTTCGGACCGTGCAGGATCGAGGTGATCGGCCCGGCGGAGGTCCGGCAGATGCGCCCCACCATGACGTTCTCCAGGGCGGTCATGTTGTTGAACAGCCGGATGTTCTGGAAGGTGCGCGCCATCCCCGCCTTGACCACCTGGCGCGGCTTGGGGGGTAGCAGGACCCCGTCCAACCGCACCTCCCCAGACGTGGGGCGGTACATGCCGGTGAGACAGTTGAAAAACGTCGTCTTGCCGGCGCCGTTCGGTCCGATGAGGCCCATGATCTCGCCGGGGTAGACGTCGAGGTCGACTCCGCTGACGGCGGTCAGGCCCCCGAAACGCATGGTCACCCCGCGAGCAGACAGGATGGGCGTGCCCTGCTCTCGCGCCCGCCGCGCGGCGGGCGCATCCGGCGATGCGTTCGAAGAGGTCATGAGCGTGCCTCGATGTAGACGTGCTCGACGTGCTCGGCCAGGGCGTCGTCCTCTTGGTGAAATTCCAGCTGGCGGCGGCGGCTCGCCACCAGGCCCTCGGGCCGGAACCGCATCATCAACACCAGCAGCAACCCGAACAGCAGCAGCCGGTTCTCGGAGAAGAAGCGCAGCTTCTCGGGCAGCAACTTGAGGATGACCGCGCCGATGATCACGCCGACGACGGTGCCCATGCCGCCCAGGACGACGGCCGCGAGGAGGAACGCCGACTCCAGGAACTGGTACTGATCCGGTGAGACGGCCGTGTCGACGTGCGCCTTGATCGTGCCGGCGAGCCCGGCGAGGCAGGCGCCGCCCGAAAAGGCCAGGAGTTTCAGCCCGAACACGTTCACGCCCATCGCCTCGGCGGCCTTCTCGTCCTCGCGGATCGCAATCCACCCGCGCCCGATGCGGCTGTTGTTGAGCCGGGTGAAGATGAGCACGATGAAGCCGAGGACGACGAGCAGCAGGAAGTAGTAGTTGGTGAAGCGGGTGACCGTCACACCGCCGACCGCATGGGTGGCGCCGAAGTCGAACCCGAGGAGGTGCAGTTCGGGGATCGCGCCGATGCCGTTGGGCCCGCGGGTCAGGTTGGGACCGTTGTTGCCGTCGAGATTGAACATGGCCAGACGGAAGATCTCGCCGAACGCCAACGTCACGATCGCGAGGTAGTCGCCGGATACCCGCAGCGTCGGCGAACCGATGATCAGGCCGAGCGTGGCAGAGACGACCGCGCCGATGGCCACGACCACGAGGAACGGCGGCGTCCAGCCGATGGTCGCGAACACCGACCCGGACAGGATCGCCCCGACGTACGCACCCGCGCCGAGGAACGCGATATACCCGAGATCCAGCAAGCCGGCCAGGCCGACCACGATGTTGAGGCCCATTGCGGTCGCGGCGAAGATCAGCACGTTCGTGGCGATCGACATGTTGGTGTCCGAGCCGTGTTGCGTGGCCGGGAAGAAGAAGGCCGCCGCGAACGTCGCAAGGATCAGGACATGCCGGTGGTGCCCCGTGACGACGAACACCCAGTCGAAGAACCCGCCGCCGGCCGCGCCCGCGACGAGCGCCGCCACGAAAGCGAGGAACGCGAGGAGCATGGCGCCGTCGGAGAGGCCCAGCCCGTAGGCGGCCCCGCCGAGGCCGAGCGCGACGAGGGCGACCACGGCGAGGATCTCTATCCAGGCCGGGAAGCGGTGATGTTCCTGGAGCAGATCATCCGGGCTCGGGATCGCCACCCCCGCGAGCCAAATCAGGGCCGCTCCGACCAGCGCCAGCCAGGCTCCCGGGTCGAGGGCCGCCAGCAACGCCGCGTCTTGCGCCACGATGGCCAGGCACACCACCAGCACGTACGCGAACGCGCCGAGCCCCGCCCGCCGCAGCCCGTGCTGGCGCCCGAGCACCCTCCGCCAGGCGGTCAGGGCCGGCAGCCGCAGCACGAGCATCAACAAGGCATGCAGCGCCAAGATCAGCGAGAAGAACTGGGTGAGCGAGGGGAAACCCAGAACGGTCAGGTTGTCCAGGATGGCGGCGTTGTACGTCCACGGCAAGAACGTGCTGAACATGAGCACGGTGACTCCGAGGACTCCGAGGAGCCACGCGACACGGACGGGGATGAGCCCTATGAGCGCGACGAGCCAATGCGAGGGGTTCATGCCCGGTCCACCACCCGAGCCCCCAGAATCCCCTGAGGGCGGAAGACGAGGACGAGGATGAGCAGGGCGAACGCCACGACGTCTTTCCACGGGCCCGCCCCGAAGTAGACGCCCACCGACTCGACCACACCGAGGGCCAGGCCGCCGACCACCGCGCCCGGCACGTTCCCGATACCGCCCAGCACGGCCGCGGTGAACGCCTTCAGCCCCGCCATGAAGCCCATCCGGAAGTCGATGTTGCCGTTCTGTAGCCCCTGCGCCACGCCCGCGACGGCGGCCAGCACCGCCCCGACCGCGAACGCGATCACGATCACGTGGTCGACGTTGATGCCCATCAGACGCGCGGTGTCCGGATCCTGTGAGACGGCCTGCATCGCCCGCCCTTGCCGGGTCCGGTTGATGAACCACCACAGGAACACCCCGCACAGGATCGTGGCGCCCATGGTGAACAGCGCCGGACGCTGGAACGTCACCCCGCCCAGGTTCAGCGCCGTGCCCGTGAAGCCCTCGATCGCCGGGAACGGGATGCGCTGCTTGGCGTCCGGTAGCCCGGGAATCCGGCCGTAGTACAGCCGGACGACCTCCTGCAGGAACACCGAGATCCCGATCGCGGTGATCAGTGGCGCCAGCCGGGGCGCGCCGCGCAGGGGACGGTACGCCACCCGCTCCATGAGCACGGCGGTGCTCACCGACGCGATGATGGCGCCGACGATCATCACGAGCAGCACCCACCACGCGGTCGTGTCCTTGAAGAACAGCACGTACGTGGTGAGCGCGCCGAACGCGCCGATCATGAACACCTCGCCGTGGGCGAAGTTGATCAGCTGGACGATCCCGTACACGACTGTGTACCCGACCGCGATGAGGGCGTACAGCGAGCCAAGGGTGATCCCGTTGACGAGCTGCTGGACGAATTCCACGCCTGGATCCTCTCCGGCGACGCCCTCGCGGGCCTCACATACACGTCACGCCCGGGCGAGAGGCGTGGCGTCTCCCACCCCGCCGCCCCGTCAGGGAGCCGCGGTCAGTTCGTGCCGAACTCGCTGGTCTCGTCCGCGACCCACTGGCCGTCGGTCACTTTGTACACGGTCAGGACACGGGTCGTGCTGTCGCCGTACTCGTCGAAGGCGACCTTGCCGGTGAGTCCGTCGAAGTTGACCTGGCCGACCGCGTCGATGGTCGCCTTGCGGGCGTCCTTGACGGTCGCGGCGTCCTTGAGGCTGACCTTCAGGCCCGCGATGATGGCGTTCGCGGCGTCGTAGGAGTAGGCGCCGTACGCCGAGGGGGGCTCCTGGTAGCCGGCCGCGTTGTAGGCGTCGAGGAAGTCTTTGCCCTTGGGGAGTTTGTCGAGGGGCGCGCCGACGGACGTGGCGAGGTCTCCGGTGGCCTGAGCACCCGCGAGCCGAATGTACGTGGCGTCGTAGATCCCGTCGCCGCCCATCAGAGGCACACTGAGGCCGGCGGCGTGCAGCTGCTGGCTGAGCGGGCCCGCTTGCGGGTACTCACCGCCGTAGTACACAGCCTGGGGACCGGCCGCCTTGACCTGGCTGATCGCAGCTGCGTAGTTGGAGTCGTCCGGGTTGATCGTTTGCGCGGTCACGACCTGGCCGCCCTTGGCGGTGAACTCCTTGGTGAAGGCGTTGACCAGGCCTTGCCCGTACGTCTTCTTATCGTGCATGGTGGCGACCTTGTTGATGCCCTTCTTCAGCAGGTACTGGGCCGCGAAGGGACCCTGCACGGTGTCGGTGGTGCAGGTGCGGAAGTAGTTGGGGTACAGGCGCTTCGGATCATCGGGGTTCGGGCCCCGCGTGAGGGTCGGATTCGTGTTGGCCGGCGAGACCATGACGATGTTCGCGCTTTTCAGCACGGGTTGGACGGGGGCGGCGACCGAGGAGTTCAGGGTGCCGACCACGCCGACGACCGAGTCGTCGCTGGCCAGCTGCGTCGCGCCGTTCTTGCCCGGTTCTGGCTTCGTCTCATCGTCTTTCGGGTTGACCTGCAAGGTCCAGCCCGGCAGGGCGCCCGCGTCGTTGGCCTGCTTCACGGCCAGCTCGACCGAATGCTGTATGCCCAGTCCCATCGCGGACAGGTCACCCGACAGCGGGGCGATCACGCCGATCGTGGCCTTCTTCTTCGCCGGACCAGAGGTGCTGTCGGAGGAATCCGAGCCGCGGGAACCGCAGCCGCTCAGCCCGACGACCACGGCCAGAACGGTGACGCCGACTCCGGCGCGGACGAGGGAGCGGTGCTTCATGGGACCTCCAGGTGCGGGGACGAGGGGCGGTGCAAGACGGGCCGACGGGGCGGCGCGAAGCGCTGGGCGGACCGGAAGCGTGGGCCCGGCGAGCGCTGGGCGGACAGGAAGCGCTGGGTGGACAGTAGGGGGTCAGTCTCCTGCCGGGGAATGGGTGTTGCGCGTTCGTTACGGGACCGTGTCGGCCATGGCCGCCGAGCGGTCGCCGTAGGCCGGTCAGCGGTCCATCGGAGGTCCGTCCGAGACCGTCGGTGCCGCATCGTACGCTGTGGGGCGTGGCTGACCCGTCGTCGTACCGGCCCCGGCCGGGCGAAATCCCCACGGATCCAGGGGTGTACCGGTTCCGCGACAGAGACGGCCGGGTCATCTACGTCGGCAAGGCCAAGAGCCTGCGGCAGCGCCTGTCGAGCTACTTCCAGGATGTGGCCGCCCTCCACCCGCGCACGCAGACCATGGTCCACACCGCCTCGAGCGTCGACTGGACGGTGGTCGCCACCGAGGTCGAGGCGCTCCAGCTGGAGTACAGCTGGATCAAGGAGTTCGACCCCCGCTTCAACGTGAAATACCGCGACGACAAGTCGTACCCCTTCCTCGCCGTCACGATGGGCGAGCAGTTTCCGCGCGCGCAGGTGCTGCGCGGCGCGAAACGCAAGGGAACGCGGTACTTCGGGCCGTACGCGCACGCGTGGGCGATTCGTGGGACGCTCGACCTTCTGTTGCGGGTGTTCCCGGTACGGACCTGCAGCGCAGGCGTGTTCCGGCGGGCGGGCCTGTCGGGCCGGCCCTGTCTGCTGGGCTACATCGATAAGTGCTCCGCCCCGTGCGTGGGCCGCGTGTCCGCAGATGAGCACCGGGCGATCGCCGAGGAGCTGTGCGACTTCCTGGCGGGCACCACGGGCCGGTTCGTGCGCCGCGTCGAGGACGAGATGCGCGTGGCCGCCGCCGAGCTGGATTTCGAGCGCGCGGCGCGGCTACGCGACGACCTGGGCGCGCTGACGAAGGTGCTGGAGCGCTCCGCGGTGGTGCTCGCGGACGCGACCGACGCCGACGTGTTCGGGCTCGCCGGCGACGAGTTGGAGGCGGCGGTGCAGGTCTTCCACGTGCGCGGCGGGCGGATACGCGGGCAGCGCGGCTGGGTGCTCGAACGCCAGGACGCCGACGACGCCGCGTTGATGGCGCACCTGCTGGCCCAGTTCTACGGTGATGCGGCCGCGGACGCGGTGCCGCGGGAGGTCCTGACCCCGGTCGTGCCGGCCGAACCGGTGGCGCTGCGGGAGTGGCTTGCCGGGCTGCGGGGTGCGCGCGTGGATCTGCGTGTGCCGCGCCGTGGCGACAAGCGTGCCCTGGCCGCGACGGTCACCCGCAACGCCGAGCAGTCGCTGTCCCGGCACAAAGTGGCGCGGGCGGGGGACCTGACGGCACGGGGACAAGCGCTGGCCGACCTGCAGGAGGGGCTCGGACTGGAGCGGGCGCCGCTGCGGATTGAGTGCTTCGACGTCTCCCACGTGCAGGGCACGAACGTGGTTGCCTCGATGGTGGTGTTCGAGGACGGCCTGGCGCGCAAGAGCGAGTACCGCCGGTTCATCGTGCGCGGCCGGCTCGATGAGGCCGGGGTGCTGCGTCGCGATGACACGGCGGCGATGGGGGAGGTGTTGACGCGCCGGTTCCGCTACCACGTCACCCAGCGGACGGCCCGAGCCCACGCCTCCGAAGCCGCCGACCCCGCTGCTGACGCCGTGGCCGAGGGCGGCGACGGCGGCGCGGTCGCGCCGGGGATCGACCCGCGCACGGGCGCGCTCCGCAGCTTCGCGTACGCCCCGCAGCTGGTCGTCGTCGACGGCGGGCGTCCGCAAGCGGACGCGGCGCGTGCGGCACTCGACGCGCTCGGTGTCGATGACGTCTCGGTCGTCGGGCTCGCCAAGCGCTTGGAGGAGGTGTGGGCGCCCGGCGAGGACTTCCCCATCGTCCTGCCCCGCACCAGCGACGGGCTGTTCCTGCTGCAGCGCGTCCGCGACGAGGCGCACCGGTTCGCGATCGCGTTCCACCGACAGCGACGCTCCAAAGCGATGACGGCCAGCGTGCTGGACGACATCCCGAGCCTTGGGCCGTCGCGACGGTCGGCGCTGCTCAAAGAGTTCGGGTCGGTCAAGGCGGCGCGCGCCGCGTCCGTGACGGAATTGGCGGCGGTGCGCGGTATCGGCCCGGCGCTCGCCGCGATCATCCATCATCATCTGAGGGCCGACGACGCGGCCCCCGCGGTCGACGCGACGACCGGCGAAGTGTTGGACTGAGGGCGCACTCCTCACTGGCCCGGGAAGGACACGCATGGACACCCCCCCGAGGGACGAACCTGACCTCGCCATCCTGACCGGGATGAGCGGGGCGGGCCGTAGCACGGCCGCGCACGCGCTGGAGGACCTCGGGTGGTACGTCGTGGACAACCTGCCCGCCCAGATGCTGGCGCCGCTGGCCCGGTTGGCCGACGAGTCGGGAACGCGGATGCGGCGGATCGCGGCCGTGGTGGACGCGCGCAGCCACGGGTTCTTCGATGCGTTCCGGGGTGCGCTGGCCGAGCTTCGGACGATGGGGATCTCGCCGCGGATCCTGTTCATCGACGCCAACGACGAATCCCTGGTGCGGCGGTTCGAAAGCGTGCGCCGCCCGCATCCGCTCCAAGGCGACGGGCGGCTGCTGGACGGTATCCAGGCCGAGCGGTCCCACCTGATCGACCTGCGCGCGGACGCGGAGCTGGTCATCGACACCTCGGGGCTCACCGTGCACCAGCTGTCGGCCAAAATCCGTGACGCGATGGGCGGGTCGTCTGTCACCCGGCTGCGGGTCGCGATCGTGTCGTTCGGGTTCAAGTACGGAGTTCCACTGGACGCGGACCTGGTGTTCGACATGCGGTTCCTGCCCAACCCGTACTGGGTCCCCGCGTTGCGCTCGTCGACCGGGCGCGACGAGCCCGTGGCACGGTACGTGCTTCAGCAACAGGGGGCGCAGGAGTTCTTGGACCGCGCGGTGGCGTTGATGGGGACGATGCTGGACGGCTACCTGAGGGAAGGGCGCCGCTACGTGACGGTGGCCGTCGGGTGCACTGGCGGCAAGCACCGGTCCGTGGCGATCGCCGAGCGCCTGGCGAAGCGGCTGTCCACCCCCGAGATCACCACGTTTCTGTTCCACCGTGACCTGGGGCGGGAGTGAGCGGGCGGCCTGCTGTCGTCGCGCTCGGAGGGGGGCACGGGCTCGCGGCGTCCCTCGCGGCATTGCGGCTGGTGACCGATCGGATCACCGCGGTGGTGACGGTCGCCGACGACGGTGGATCCAGTGGGCGGCTCCGCACGGAGTTCGACATCCTGCCGCCCGGAGACCTGCGGATGGCGCTCGCCGCCCTGTGCGACGACAGCGAGTGGGGACACTTGTGGCGCGACGTGCTGCAGCACCGGTTCGCGGGCCAGGGGCCGCTCGGCGGCCACGCCGTCGGAAACCTGCTGATCATGAGTCTGTGGGACTTGCTGGGCAACCCGGTACAGGGCCTGGACGTGATCCGGCGGCTGCTCGACGCCCGCGGCCGGGTGCTGCCGATGTCGTCGGTGCCGCTCGCGATCTCGGCGCGAGTCCGCGGCGTGGAGTCCTCCGGGGTGGAGGACGAGCGGTGGGTGTACGGGCAAGCCGCCGTCGCCGGGACGGCCGGGGAGGTGCTGCAGATCCGTCTGGAGCCTGAGAACCCCCCGGCGCCCGCCGAGACGATCGCGGCCGTAGAGGCGGCGGACTGGGTGGTGCTCGGGCCCGGGTCGTGGTTCACCTCTGTGATGCCCCACCTGCTGGTACCCGAGCTGGCGGACGCGCTACGGCACACCGCGGCCCACCGCGCGCTCACGTTGAACCTCCAGATGAATACGAGCGAGACGCAGGGATACACGGCGGCGCGCCACTTGGACGTGCTCGCGGACCACGCTCCGGACCTGCACCTGGACGTGGTGCTGGCCGACCCTGGTGTGATCGACGACCCGGAGCGGGTCTACGCGGCCGCTGCGGCCCTGGGCGCGCAGCTCTTGGTCATACCGGTCGCGGCGACCGATGCGCCCGGGATGCACGACACGCTGCGCCTGGCCGCGGCATACCGCGACATTTTCGCGAGCGTTGACGGGCGGGACCCCGCAGGCGCGGCGTGGGCCGGCCCGTGACGGGCTGCGATGACAGGTCATGATGACGGGTCGTGATGGCGGGCTGTGATGACGGGTCGCGTTGATGCGGTAGCGGCGGCCGCAGGGTGCGGATCTCCCTCCGGATCCGCACCCCGCCCCGTACCCGCGCGCCCACCCCCTGATCTGGGCGCGTGGCTTGTATCCCGCCGCCGCCGGGATCGTCACCTGCAGCGGCGGGGAGTTCATTCGCGAGGGTGGTTGACCTTCACACCTATCCAGAGGGCGAAAAGCCCACTCTGATACGTGAATACGCGGCGAGTTCGAACGCCACTCGGTGCGTGGCAGCGGCGGGCGGTGGCCAGCACCGTCGGCGGCGCCCACCCGCGATGAGCCATGTATCACGGCGGCCTCTCGCCGCTCTTGTCCGGTGGTAACAGCATCTCCGTGACCCAGAACTGTTGGTGGCTCTTGGCGTTGTCGGGGACAAGGTCCGGCACGGATTCAGACGAAGGGATGGGCACCATGCAACGTCGTCCTACCATCCGCACTACTCTCGCCACCCAAGCCACGAGCACCACCCGCATCGCGGGACGCGCAGGTGCGGTGGCTGCCGCGCTGAGCCTCCTGGTCGCGCCGGCCGCCGTGGCTAGCGCCACCCCGGCCAGCGCCGCCCCGTACTGCGGTATCACCTGGGGTTCGACCGGCCAGGCGACCGACGACCTGCAGACCGGAACGGTCACCGGGGTGCGCGCCGGTCAGCACACCTGTTTCGACCGACTCGTGATCGATGTGACCGGCGATCCGACCGGCTACGACGTGCGCTACGTCTCCACCGTCCTCGCCGACGGCTCCGGTTTGCCGGTGCCGGTGGCCGGCGGTGCCCGGCTGGCGGTGGTGGCCAAGAAGGGGGCCACGAATGTGCCCGCGATGCCCTCGGTGTCCGGGTACAGCACCTTCCGACAGGTTCGTTGGGCCGGCTCCTTCGAAGGCCGCACGACCTTGGCGCTGGGCGTGCGGGCCCGCCTGCCATTGCGTGCCTTCGTGCTGTACGACGCCGCTACCGACCGCGGGCGTCTGATCGTCGACGTCGCACATAGCTGGTAGGAGCTCGAGCTCCACCCCGCACCGGCTCTCGGCCAGAGCCCGGCCCTGGGTCTCGCAGGGGACTGTCCCGGTTTGGTTGACCTTCGGGGTGGGTGGTTCTCAGGCCGCGTCTGCGGCTGAGTAGATGGTCTCAAACTCGATCGGGGTGAGTCTGCCGAGTGCGGCTTGTCGTCGTCCGATTCGGTCGCCCCACCTGAGCCATACACACGTCCACGTCCACTTCTACCTCAGGTGTTGCACCCACACCTTGAACTAGTCCCTGCTATCGGTCTCGATGTTCGCGTGGTGGCGGTCGGCGCGCCGCGCCGAGCAGGACCGCCGCCCCGGGCAGTTCGACCAGGGCGGCCATCCAACGGGCGCGGGTCACGTGCGGGCCGCGGGCGGTGGCAAGGTCGATGGCCGCGTCGGCCACGAGCAGTGCGGCGGCGTTTCGCGCGTTGTGTCGCCATCGGGGGTTGCCACGACGCGCCCGTGCGCCGGTCGCCACGAGAAGTGCGGCTTCGGCCACGTCGAGGGTGACCCAGACCAGGCGGCCCGCCAGGCGGTGCGGGCTCGGGCCCACTGCGAGGCGCACGATCCACGGCACGATGGCCAAGCCGGAGCCGAACGCCAGCGGGGCGAACCAACGCGGTCCTGGGTCAGTGCCGTTCACGGTTCGCTCCCTTCAGGTCCGGTAGGGCTATCAGGCCCTCGGCGCGCGCGACGGCAAGGGCTGCGGCCGGGAGCTGAGATCCGTCGCCGCGGGCCACGTACCGGCGAATCCACGTCGGTCGGTACTTGGCGTTGAAGTGACTCAGCGTCCCCATCTGGGAGTGCGGCGCGATCGCCTTCAGTAGCCGCTGCTCGACTGCACCCACCGGAGAGCTCGGGGCACCCTCGATGGTCTCGCGAAGGACCGCGAAGTTCAGGCCGAGCCGACCACCACCCTGCTCTCCCAATCGCTGCAGCGTGCGGACGATGAGCGTATCGATCACTCCGTTGGGGACGGTGGGCGAGGTGTCGCGCCGCATCACGTCCAGCGACCAGCCCGGCAGATCACGGGCGGGGATCCACTGGACGAAGCCGACCGGGTGGCCGGCCGCATCTCGAGCCACGCTGAGGAGCAGGCCCGTGTCGGCCGGGTCGAACAGTCGCGACAGAGTCATCGAGAACCCCCGCTCCCGTCCCCCGCGTCGGCTGAGCTCGCTCATCGCCACCAACGCTTCGAGCAGGCCGGGATCCAGCCTCGCGGGATCGTGGAAGGTGACCTCCACCCCCGCGCGGTCGACCCGGGACACCGCGTGGCGCAACGACTTCATTGCCGGACCGTCCAGGGTGAAGGTCGCCGAGTCCACCACCGCCTCGTCACCGAGATATGTGACCCGTAGGCCGCTGGCCCGGTAGGTGTCCAGCCACTCCTCGTGGGCGCCGACCACGCTGACAGGCCACCCCGAACGCTCCGCGAAGCTCAGGAAGTCGACCCAGAGCTGGGCGCGCTGCTCGGGCGGGGCGATTGGGTCGGGGGAGACCAGGCAGACGTTGCCGACCAGGGCGTACGCCACGACGCCGTCCCCGGACCGGAACCAGTCCTTGTCGTCGCGCAGCGCGAAGTAGTCCAGGCTCCCGCTGCCGTGTGCCTCGACCACCCGGCGGGTACGCTCGCGCTCGGCCAGGTGCTCCGCGCCCGAAAGCCGCCGGGCCGGACGCGGGGACACCAGCAGGCTCGCCACAACGGCCACGATGCCGATCACGGCCGCCGCGAGCATGGGGTTCGCCACGCTGCTCAACCCGACCAGGGGCAGGGCCGAGTCGCCGCCGAGGCGCTGGGCCGCTGCGGCCAGCGACTCACCGACGTGTGGGTGGGCGTGGCGGCCGAGCAGCATCGTCAACCCTGTCGCGAGCGACACGACGACGATCGGGCCGAGAAACGCGACCACCGCCGCCTTGCGTAGCGCCGTAGCCGACGGTCGTACGGGGAAGGCGTCGCGGCGGACGACCAGAGCGCAGGCAAGGGCGACCGCGACGATCGCCTCCTCCCAGTCCAAGCCCTTGAGCAGACTGAGCGCGGCGAGAGTCAGGCTGAGCGAGACGCCGCCCGCCCAGGCGAGGCGCGAACCCAGCCGGAGCCCACGTGCAGTGGCTGCCAGGGCGGCCGCGCCGAGCACGGTCGTGGTTGCTGCGGTGTGGACCACCGGGAACGGTACGGCGGTCAACAGGATCGCCAAACGCTCGCCCAAGGCTGGGGAGACTCCCGACAACGCCAGCAGGACCGCGACGGCCAGGACGCCGGTGGCCGCCCGGCGGCGCACCCGCTCACGCCCGGCAGCCGCCCGCAGCTGTGCCAGGGCGACGGATGGTGCGACCGGTGGTTCAGACACCCTGTCAGGGTATGACTCGTTCCTTCATGACCCGGTCCAGGTTCGCACGCCCGAACGCCGATGGCATGGTCGACCGCCGCGAGTCTGTGTGGCCGGGTGGCATCGGTGCCGGGACGGTGTCGGCCGCGGTCGGGTCAGAGGTCGTTGCCGGCGTAGGACTGGTTGAAGCTCTTGTTGGCCAGGGGGAAGTCGGGGACGATGGTATCGGCCAGCGCGACCGACAGGGCGGGCCAGTTGAGGAACGATGGATCGACAATCTTGACTCTGGCCAGAGTGCCGTCGGGGTTGAGTTCGATGCGGTGCGCGATGCGTCCGCGCCAGCCCTCGACGAGTCCCAGGCCGCTGTTGGCCTGTTGGCTGGTGGGGGCGGCGATCGGGTTGCTGTGGCGTGCTGTGAGGTTCTCGGCCAAGTTCTGGACGAGTCGCAGGGAGATGGCGAGCTCCCTCACGCGGACGTTGTAGCGGGCCAGGACGTCGCCCGTGTCCTCGGTGACGGCGTGGAAGGTGTCGGGCAGCGCCGTAAAGGGGTGGTCGCGTCGTGCGTCCTGGTCGATGCCGCTGGCCCTCGCGACGTAGCCGAGTGTTCCGATGTCTTGGGCGGCGTCGTGGGAAAGCGTGGCGGTATTGGTGAAGCGGTCCATGATGGTGCTCTTGCTGAGGGTGACGTCGACGAGTTCATCAACCTGGGACGCAATGGTTTGCAGGAAGGTTGGATCGGGCAGTTGACGCAGGTGGGCGCCGCCGATGACGATCCCGCCGCGCAGCAGGCGGTGGCCGGTGGTGTCGTGGTTGAGCCGCAGCATGGCTTCGCGCAGTCGCAGGGCGTGTGCGTTGGCGAAGCTGAAGCCGACGTCGTTGGCCATGGCGCCGAGGTCGCCGATGTGGTTGTAGATGCGTTCGAGTTCCAGGAGCAGGGCGCGTTGCAGTTGGGCGGGTTCAGGGACGTCCAGGTGTAATGCCTGTTCCACGGCGAGGCAGTAGGCGAGGGTGTGGCCGACGGCGGTGTCACCGCTGATGCGTTCGGCCAGCTCGATGCCGTCGTGGGGGGAGCGGCCCTGAAACAGTTTCTCGATACCGCGGTGGACGAACCATAACCTGGCCTTCATGCGAAGGATGGTTTCCCCGACGACGGAGAAGCGGAAGTGGCCGGGTTCGATCATCCCGGCGTGGACCGGTCCGACGGGAATCTCGTAGACACCGGCGCCTTCCACGGGGGCGAAGGGGAAGGTACCGGCGTCATGGTCGAAGGCGGGTACGACCGAGGCTTCGGACAGCATCGGATACCAGCCGCGCGGCCAGTGGGCGTGCCGGACCAGACGGTAGGGCATGGGGTGGCCGGTGGGGGTGACGCCGTAGAGGTCGCGGATTTCGCGTTCGAATCGCCCGATGAGAAAGCTGAGTCCCGCCAGACTGGGTATCTGGCCGTTGTTGCGATCAGTGAGCACGTGGATTTCGACGCGGGAGTCGTCGCTGGCGCGCACCATGACGTACACCACCCGGATGTGGTCGAGATCCTGGTGTGCGGCGACCAGGTACGGCTGGTACTGCTGGTCGAGCAGGGTGGCGACGGTGGACCCCAGAGCCTCCCCGGAGACGACGCGGGTGGCCGTGGTGGGGGTGCGGCCGGTCATGGCTGGGCCTGCAGGGATTGGGTGGCTGCGGCGAGCAGTTGTGGCAGCGGTCCGATGGAGAATCCGATGAAGACGGCGGTGGCCAGTGCCGCGGCGATGGGTAGTTGCGGACCCGCGCCGGCCAACTTGGGGACAGGCCGACCGGGTGTCGGCCCAGTGGGTGTCGGGTCGGCGGGTGTCGGGTCGGCGGGTGTCGGGTCGGCGGGTGTCGGGTCGGCGGGTGTTGGGTCGGTCCCTAGTGTCATGCCGGCGATGAGGCGCGCCATCGCCGCGAACAGGATCAGCAGCAGGATGCCGGCGATCACGACGGCCCAGCCGAGGCCAGCATCGAATCCGGCGAAGGCGATGGCGACTTCGGTGAAGAACAGGCTGAACGGGGGAAGCCCCAACAGGGCGACCATCCCGAGCAGAAACGGCGTGGCCAGGTCTGGTCGCCGGGAGACCAGGCAGCGGATGGCGGGGATGGCCGCGGTGCCTTCGGCCGTGAGGATGCGCCCGGACACGACGAACAGGCTGGACTTGATCAGTCCGTGGCCCAGGATGTGCAGCAGGGCGGCCGCGATGGCCAGGGTGCCGCCGATCGCTGCGGCCAACGCGATGATGCCCATGTGTTCGATGCTGGAGTAGGCGAGCATCCGTTTGAGGTCGCGCTGGCGGATCATCAGCAGCGCCGCGATGGCCATGGAGCCCAGTCCGGCGGCCAGCAACAGGCCCTGCAGGAACTGTGGGCCGACGACCAGGTCGACGACGGCTTGCACCCGCAGGATCGCGTAGAAGGCCACCGACAACAGCACGCCGGACATCAACCCCGACACCGGGGCCGGTGCCTGGCTGTGGGCGTCGGGCAGCCAACTGTGCATCGGCGCCAGGCCGACCTTGGTGGCGAAACCGAGCACCATCAACCCTCCTGCCAACCGCATCAGAGCAGGGTCGAGTCCGGCCACTCCGGCGGACAGCTGCTGCCAGGACAAGGTCGGCTCCCCGGCGGCCAGAGTCGCGGTGTAGAGCAGGACGATGCCCAGGAACGCCAGGGCGATGCCCGCGGAACCGAGGATGACGTACTTCCAGGCCGCCTCCAGGGAGCGGCGGGAGCCCTGGTGGCCGACCAGGAAGGCGGTGGCCACGGTGGTCGCCTCGATCGCGACCAGGATGACGCCGAGGTTGTCGGTCAGCACCGCCACCGACATCGCCGCTAGGAACAGTCCCGTGAGGGTGCCGTAGGACCAGTCCCGGCCTGCGGCCCCGAATCCTGCCCAGGAAGACACCAGACCCACACTGCCGACGACCAGCAGCATGAACGCCGACAGAGCGTCCGCGGCGAGCAACCCGCCCAGCACGGTGGGCCGCTGTCCGGACAGCGTGGCCGCGCACAAGACCACGGCGCAGGCCAGGATGCCGACCGATGACACCACCCCGACCCACCGCCAAGAGGCGGTGCCGCGGGTCGCGGCGGCGGTTGCTGCGGCGGTCACACAGATGATGAGAGGAAGCAGCAGGGCGGTGGTGGCCATCAGTCGTGCAACTCCCGCAGGTCGTCGAGGTCGATCACGCCGTACTGGGAGGTCATGCGGTGGGTCACCACGTACAGGATCAGGACCACGAGCAAGACGTCCAGCGATACGCCGATCTCGACCACCAGCGGCACCCCACCGACGGTGAGAAAGGCGATGGCGGCGATGCCGTTGTCCAGCATGAGGAAGCCACTGACCTGGGCGATGGCGTGGCGGCGGGTCATCAACAAGAGGAACCCGATCAGCACTAACGCGAACCCGACCGGCACCGCCGCGGCGGCAGGACCCGGTGCCAGCACAGCGACCGGGCGCGACACGATGTAGGCCACCATCGTCAACACCGCGGCCCAGATCAGTGCGGCGGCGGTGTTGATCAGTGCGGGATCGTCACGGTAGGCGGGGTCGACCTCGGCGATGCGGGCTAGCACCAAGGGGATCACGATCCCCTTGAGCAGCAGGATCATCGCGGCAATTCCCACCAGTTCCGGCAGCCCCTGGTGCAGGCCCAGCAGCGCGGCCAGTGACGCCACGGCCGCCCCCTGAACGGCGAGGGCCCGCGCCGCCGGCGCCAACGACCGCCGCCACACCAGGACGATGGCGGTGAGCAGCAGAACACCTGCGCTGAGCCCGGTGAGTTGGCCGAACATTGCCGCCGACAGGGTCACGCGTTCACCACCCAGTACGACGCGGTGACCGCCACCAACGCCAACGTGAACGATCCGGCCAACAGTTCAGGAACCCGGAACAGACGCAGTTTCGCCACGAACACCTCAGCGGCCGCCAGTGCGGCGGCCAGCAGGAGCACCTTGACCGCCATGGACACCACGCCTAGCGCCAGCAGCGGCACCGTGACCTGCGAGGCCAAACCGAACGGGGCCACCAGCGCGGCCAGCAGTCCCAGCAACGCCGCCAGGCGCAGTTGTGATCCCAACTCCAGCCAGACCAAGTCCCGGCCCGACGTCTCCAACGCCATCGCCTCGTGCACCATGGTCAGTTCCAGGTGTGTGGCGGGATTGTCCACCGGCAGCCGTCCGGACTCGGCGATGACCGCGATCGCCAACGCGGCCACGGCCAAGACACTGACCGGTGACCAGATCGCCGTCGGGTGATCGGCTCGGCTGGTCACGATGCCGGACAGCAGCGACGTCCCCACGGGCACCGACAGCGCGTACACCGCCAGCAACACCGTGGGTTCGACCAGGGCCGCGATGGTCATGTGCCGACTGGACCCCATGCCTCCGAATGCGGTGCCGGCGTCCAGTCCCACCAGGGCCAGGGCCACGGTGCCCAGCAGCAACAGCCCGACCACCACGAACAGATCGTCGGGTATCAGCGGCAGGGTCACTGTGCCGACCAGCGGAATGAGCGCACACAACGCCAGGCCGGTGATCATCAGGACGACCGGGCCTACCCACGACATCCATGACGTGGTCGCCGCCGACAACGGCTCCTTGCGCAACTGTTTGCGCAGATCCCGCCAGGGCTGCCATATCCCAGCTCCGGCGCGGCCCTCCATGCGGGCGCGGACCTGCCGCATCACCCCGGTGACCACCGGGGCCAGCAGCACCATAGAACCCACCTGAACGGAGATCAGCACGACCGCAGACATCGTCATCGCGACGCCACCACCAGCACCACCAGGAGCCCGATGAACGAATACAGCAGGTACCGGTGGATGCTGCCGTTCTGTAGCACCCCACCCAGCGCGCCGACCCGGTCCAGCAGACGGATCGCCGGCTGGAACATGCGGGTCTCGAACACATCCGCGACCTGCTGGGAGAACTGCACCTTCGCCACCAGGTAACGTGACTCCTCGGCGTGGGTGACCTCCAGGTCGCGGGTCTGCAGCAACACGTCGTCGAAGACCCTGGTCAGCGGTTCCGCGTACGAGGTGGCGGTGTACTCCATTCGGGAGGTCAACTCCTCGCTCCCACACGCCCACACCAGGTCCACCCGCCGGCGCGGTCGCCGTCGGGCGGCCAGCGCGCCGACCACGCCCACGCCCGACAACAGGACCACCGCCAAGACGGTGAGGGCCACCGGGTTAACCAGCACGTCGAACGGCACCAGCAGCAATCCCCCAGCCCTCGACGTGCCCACGACGGAGGCATCCACCGCCCGCGCGGCAGCCGTCGCGACCGCTGCAGGGAACAGACCGGTCAAGAGTACGGCGGCAGCTGCGGCAGCCATGCCCAGCCTCATCGCGGGGGTGGCCTCATGGGCGTGGCCGGCCTCGAGGCTGCGGGGGCGCGCCAGGAACGCGATGCCGTAGGCCTTGACGAACGTCATCAGCGCGATCCCGGTGGTCAGGGCCACCACCCCCACCGCGACCGGCATCGCTACCGCGACCAGCTGGTCACCAGGGACCGACCCGTGGATCAGCGCCTGCAACAGCGCCCATTCCGCGACGAACCCGCCCGTCACCGGCAACGCCGCCGCCCCCAGCGCGGCGATCCCGAAGCATGCCGCGGTCACGGGCATGGTCCGACCCAGGCCGCCCATCCGATCCAGGTCCCGTTCACCGGTGGCGTGCAGGACGGATCCGGCGGCCAGGAACGCCGCGGTCTTCATGGGCGCGTGGCCCGCAACCAGCATCAGACACGCGACCGCCGCGACGCCCGCGACGTCGCTGGCACCGCGAGACGCCAGCAGGCTGGCTGCCCCGACCGCGATGAACATCAGACCCACGTTCTCGGTGGTGGAGAACGCCAGTAGCCGCTTCAGGTCGGTGGCCACCGAGGCCTGCAGCACGCCGAAGACTGCTGACACCCCGCCCAGGATCATCAGGCCGGTCCCCTGCCACGACGGGCCGCCGGGCAGGAGCCTGACGACCAATAGCAGCGCTCCGTAAACTCCCAGCTTGACCATAGCCGCGCTCATCAGAGCAGACACGTGGCTCGGCGCCGCGGGATCGGCTCGGGGCACCCACACATGCAGGGGCACCAGACCGGCTTTGGCGGCGAAACCCAGCGCCAACAGCCCGAACGCCCACAGCCCCGCGGGGGAGTCAGGCGCAACCGTCGACATCGCGGCGAAGGACGTGCTGCCCGCCTCCACCGTCAGGACCGCGAACCCACCCAGCAGCAGCAGGAAACTCACATGCACCATGACCGCGAACCACACCCCGGCGGAACGGACCTCGGCGCGGGTCCGGTGCTCGACCAGCACCAACGCTGTCGACGTCAGCGCCATCAACTCCCAAAACAGCAGGAACGACACCGCATCCGCACTCGCGGGCACCATCAACAGGCAGTACACCAGCGCAGCTAACGCCGTCCATGCCGTGGCCGAACTAGCGGCACCGCTGCGTGCGTACCCCACGCCGTACACCGCTGTTGCTGCGGCCACAGCGCCGATGACCACCATGAAGAAGCCGCCCAGCGGATCGGGGGCCACCGTCAACGGGGCCAGCGCCGCAACCCCAGTCGCCGTCCCAGCCAAGCCGAGCAGACCGACTAACCCGCCGCACACCCGCGAGCGCTGACTCGCGGGAACCAGCCACGGAATCGCCACCGCAACTACCAGCAACACCGTCAGCAGCACCAGCCCGAACTCCACCACGTTCACCGTCCGGTCACCGACCGCAAGCCGTCGATGATCTGCGCGGGATGTGGCGGGCAACCGGCCACCTCGACATCAACCGGAATCACGTCCGCCACCGGGCCGACCACGCCGTAACCGTCGGCGAACACCCCGCAGTTGAGGGCACAATCTCCAACGGCGAGCACCACCCGCGGCCGGGGCGTGGCCTCGAACGTGCGTCGGACGGCGGCGGCCATGTTCTGGGTCACCACCCCAGTCACCAACAGCGCGTCCGCATGCCGCGGGGAAGCCACCAGGCGAGCACCGTACCGCTCGCCGTCATAGGTGGGGCCGAACGCCATCCCCAGCTCCACCTCGCACCCGTTGCACGACCCCGCATCCACGTGGCGCACCTGGACACTGCCCAGCAGATCCCCGGGAGCGTCCGGCGCTCGCCGCGGGGCAGGCGGTGCCGCCTCGGCAACCCGGCCCGTCCGGCGCATCAGCCGGACCATGTCCCTCAGCCCCACCGACTCACGCGCCTTCCTTCAACGCCGCCGCCAACGTCTGCTGGTCGGCCAACAACTGTCCCAAGACCGTGCGGGCCGACACCAACAGCTCACGTAGCTCCGGGACTGCAACCGAATAGACGACCGCGGATCCCTCGCGACGCTGGACCACCAACCCAGCCCGGCGCAACACCGCCAACTGTTGTGACAGGCTGCTGGCCTCGATCTCGATCTCGTCCAGCAACTCGCGCACCGCATGATCCCGTTGCGACAACAACTCCAGAACCCGGATACGAGCTGGATGGCCCAACGTACGGAAGAATTCCGCCTTGGCCTGATAGAGCGGCACGCTCACGAGTCGCCCTCCCAGTCCAGAGATACGAAATTGAAGAATTGTTCACATACAGTAGCAGGCAGCTGCTGACGCTCTACGGTGCGAATCGGGACTGGCGGCTCAGCGCGAGATCTGAGGCCGACGCTGTCCCTCCCGTACCCGGTCGCTCAGGTCGACCGTCGCGACGGAGGCGCCGAGCCCCAGCTCGGAGAGCATGTCGAAGCTCCGGTCGAGTACGCGGCGGGCTCCGGCGCGGTCGCCGCGATCGAGAAGGACCCCGGCGAGCAGTTGGTAGGCCTGCTCCGACCACGGCTCCACCGAGAGGGCCCGCTCGGCCAGCTCCTCCGACCGCGTCGTGTCCCCGAGCGCGAGCAACAGGTTGCCGGCCCGCACCGCCGCGCCGACGAATTGCCGACGCAGCAGCTCCCGGTCACGGTCCAGGTCGTCGCCGCACAAGTCCGCGAGAAGGTCTCCCGCGTAGCGATCGACAGCTCTCAGGTTCGCCTCCAACGAGACCGACGGCAGACGTCGCGCCTCTGCCTGCTCGGCCGTCTCGATCTGCTCCCGAAAGGCCCATAGGTCGACCTCGAGACCTTCTCCGGTCAGCTCGATCGTCGAGCCGGTCCCGCGCAGGTAGTACGGCGGGTCGCGGTCATCCCGGTCGGGTTCGAGCACCCGGCGTAGATAGTTCAGGGTGACCCGCAGGTTGCGCGCCGCATCAGCATCTGGGAGATCGGGCCACATGAGCGCCGCCGCACCGTGCCGGGTCACGCTCCGTCCCACGGCGAGTAGCCCCAGGAGGCGGCGGACTCGCTCGCGACGCAGGTCGGCATCGACCACGTCGACCCCGTCTCGCAGCAGCCTCAGCGGCCCCAAGACGCGGATCGCGAGCGTCCCGCTCGGCCGGCGCGGGATGAGCGAGAGCAGTCGCCGGGCGTTGCGGGCTCCGGGCCGCCGCTGGTCGTCGATGGTCCGTAGCGCCGCTCGCGCGTTCGCCCCGAGCGCGGAGAGCACCACCTCACTGCGTGGGTCACCCGCGGCATCGAGGGCGACGGCCAGCTCCGTGGCCCACGGGACCGGCAACACCGGCGAGGCGACGGCGAGGTCGCTATCGGTGAGCCGCTCGGCCGGCCGACCCCCATCGCGCACGGCGACGACGGCGCGGGCCAGGCGCAGCGCGACGGCCAGTTGCCCGGACAGATCGGCCTCGTCCCACATCTGCCGCCACCGTTCGTCGAGCACGTACTCCAGCGGGATCACACCCGGGCTGATCCGCAGGGTCGCGAGGACGTGGGCACGCGGCTGGGCGCGAAGGGCGGCCAGCCGAGCGCGAGCCAGGTCCTCGTCGCCCACCGCTACCGCGAAGGCCGCGGCGCCCACCGCCTCGGCCAGGGGCGCCCACCAGGCCGCCGAGACATCGACGGCGGCCTGCAGGTGCTCGGCGCGGGTCCGGGCGGCCGGAATGTCACCGCGGAACGCGTAGAGGACGAGGAGGACCAGCTCGTGTCGCGGTGAGCGGACGACGGACGTCGCGACATCATCGGCGAGCGCGTTCGCCTGCGCGAGCGCCTCGTCGACCCGGCCGAGCAGCCGAAGGGCCTCGACGAGTTCGCAGCGGATCGAGCTGCGCAGAGTCCGAGGCGCCCGGGGGAGTACGCGATGGGCCCACGTCACCGCCGCCTGCGCGTCACCGAGCGTGAGCAGGAGCAAGTGAGCCCGCAGCCACTCGAGCAGGATCGTCGTGGGCCCCTCAACCGTGCGGGGTAGCGCCGCGAGCTCGAGGCGCACCGCCGCCGCGTCCCGGCTCTGCAGGGCCCGGCCGAAGGCCGTCAGAGCGGCGGCCTCGGGGAGGCCGTCGGCCGCGAGGACACTCCACCGCGCCTGAGCCATCCCCATCAGCACCGGGTCTTGCACCCAGAAGCCGGCGTGGAAGATGCTGACCAGACATGCCATCTCGCCGGCCACGTCACCGGCCTGACGAAAGCCCGCTGCCGCCTCCAGCAGGTGCCCTGTCTCCGCCTCCGGTCCTTCGTTCATCCTGGCCGACGCAACAAGCAGGTGTCCCTCGGGCGAAGCTCGCTGCTGCGGGTGCAGGGACTCGTACCAGCCGAGCAGCACGTCGCTGCCCACCGCCGGGGCGATGCCCGCGCACGCCCGGACGATGAGCGGACGGGCTTCGTCCCATTCCCCCGAGTCAAGAAGAAGCCGTACGGCTTGCCGCACGTGGCCGCGGGCGTCGAGCAACCGGGCCACTTCCCGCGCGGCTCTGCCGGAGTCCGGATCCGGAGCACCGCGGGAACCGCGCTCGCGCAGCGCCGACGCCCACAGGTGGTGGACCACCCACCAGCCCGCTCGGTCAACAGAGACGAGCGGCAGGTCGCGCAGTTCGACGGCCAGATCGACAGACCGACCGAGCGCATCGGAGGCGAGCTGGTCGTCGGCACCACCGACGCGGGCGAGGAACACGAGCAGCTCGCAGGTTTGCTCCGGCAGCCGCTCGACGATCTCCTCCCAAAGGAAGTCGTGAACCGGCCGATGCCCCGTCGTCGCGACCAGCTCCGCGAGCGCCGGCCAACCGCCGAGATCGCCGAGCAGCGCTCGGGACACCCCACGCTGCGCGGCAAAGGCGTCAAGCTCCCGGTCCGTGAAGGCCAGCTCATCCTCTCCGACGAGGGCAGCATCGCCTGCGGCGAGCAGCCGGGCGATCGGCAGGGGGTTCGGGGGGCGGGCGGAGATCAGCAGGTGGCCGTTGGCCGGCAGCCGGTCGACAAGATCGACGAGCGTCCGCCGTCCGGCCCCGGTGCCGGCGAGAACGTGCATGTCATCGAGGACGAGGCAGATGCGCTGGGGAGCTCGAGCCCACACGGCATCCGCAAGCATCCGGGAGGCCACGCCCACCTCGGTCGGCCGTTCGGCCGGCAGCGTCTCGACGTCTCTCCCAGGGAGCTCCAGCGCGGCCAACAGATCCTGGGTCAGCACGGAGACCGCGTCATGCTCGGGGGTGCAGCGGAGCCATACGTCCGCGCCCGCGGGAGCTAGGCGGTTCTCGTCGGTGGCCTGGCGCAGCAACGAGGTCTTGCCGAACCCGGCTCCGGCCACGACGGCCGTGACCCGACGCTCGAACCGGCCGGTAAGAACGTCGAGTAGTCGGGGCCGCAAGAGCAGCCGAGGCCGGATCGAGGCCGGACCAGGGCCGCCCGTTGCGACGCGGCTCTCGCGGGGCATAGCGCCATCCTACGGCGCGGGACGCACTCCGCCGCAGGTAGTTTCCTGCTCAGCGGCCGGCGCCTCGAATGAGCACGAGCGACGACGGGAAGGCCCCGTCGCTGCGTAGTCGGCCGTCGGGACCGGGGTCCCGTTGCCAGCCGTCCTCTCCGACGAAAGCGATCAGGGCGCTGGTCAGGATCTCCCGCGCGAGCGCTTCTCCGATGCAACGGTGCGGCCCGTCGCCGAAGTGAAGATAGACGTCGTCCGGTCGGTCCGGCCGGTAGGAGCGGGGGCTTGGGACTGCCGCGGGATCGTGCATCGCGGAGAGCGTGCAGGCGAAGACCGGTCGGCCACCGGCGTCCGGAACCCGCAGGACGCCCGCGCTTTGTGGGGCGAAGCGCATCGCCTCTTGGCCATGCCCCCACACCGCAGCGCGGCGCTCCGGTGGCGCGTCCCCCACCTTCACCTGCACGGCATCCTCGCGCACAGCAGCCAAGCGGTCGGGGTGGTCGAGGAGGTGATCGATGATCCGTGCGAGGGACTCCGCGATCGTCGGCACCGACCCGACGAGCAGACCCACGAGATCGGTGACGACCCGCGCGTCATCGTCGTACCGCTCGAGCAATACGGCGAGAGGGGACGCCGGTGGCGCGCCGAGGGGGCCCTGGCCGGGTACCGATTCGCCCGCGTCTGCCCGGGTCCGCTCCTTCGTGACGCACGTACTGAGATGGCCGACGATCTCGTCGCGCGCCGAACGCGCCCGCGCTCCGACGCCTTGGTCGCGCGCTCCGTCGCGGAAGCAGCCCTCGAACAGGGCCTCCGTCCAGTCAGCGGTGCACGTGGCGCCGTCCCTCCCCGACAGGGGCGTGATCGGCTCCCCGGGCGGCACCGGCACCCCAAGGGCGGCGGCGACAGTCACCACGGCGAGCGGTCGGGCAAACTCCGTGACGACGTCGAGGCGACCGGCGGCCGCCGCGGCTCCCAGGAGCCGCCGGGCCTGGGCATCGGCCGAGTCCGCGACGTCCATCAGCCGTGTGGCGCTGACGGCCTCCTCGAGCACGGCCCGCGCTGACGCGTGCGCCGGCCCGTCGAGCCCGAGCGCGAAGGGCCCGACCAGGTCGGTCATCACGGTGCCGTAGTGCTGGACGGTGTACCGGTCGGGGTCGCGCAGCACCGCCCGGACGTCCGCCGCGCGGGTGAGCACGGTGACGGGGCCGACCCGTACCCGCGAGACGGTCCGCCGCACCAGCGCCAGTACGGGTAGCGGCGGCTCGGCCAGACCTCGTCGGACAGCCAGCCCGATTCCTTGCCGGGTGCCTTGGATCATATCTCCCGGCAAGGCGCGCGCGACGGCCGCCAGACCGGGCAGGACCTGCTCCGCTCGACGCCGAAGTTGCCGTCCTGCAGCGCTGGGGGTGCTCATCTCTCGGCTCCTGAGTCGGGAAGGCTGGCAAGGTAACGGATTCCGGAGATACCCGGCACGAGGAAGTAGGCCCCGCCCCGCAGAGTCACCAGACGAGCGAGGTCAAGATTCGCGGAGCCGAGCAGCGGATCGGTGTCGCGACCAAGACCGAAAGCGTTGCCGTCGCCGAGCCATTCCGACTGGACGAACTCGAACTGATTCTCGATGTCGGCTTGGTAACACGCGAACACGAGGCCTCGCTCGGTCCCGGCGTCATGAAGCCCGGAGGCCGATACAGAGCCATCCGAAGCATCCGGTGCATCCGGCGGGGTCGGCGGGGTCAGGGACGGGCCGTACGGCATCCCTCGGCGCAGGAGCCGGTGTCGATGCTCGAGGCGGCCGTCGAAACCGAGGGATCCGCGCGGATTGGCGCGGCGGACATGGGCGCCGACCGGGCAGCGTCGCCCGTCATCGCCCTGGTAGTCAAAGGCCTCCTGGTCTGAGGGGGTCTCGCCCCAAGGCGTGTCCGGCCGGTCCGGCGACATGGTCAGCGGTGCGCCGTCGCGCCAACGGCCCATGATCTGGGCGGCGACCCACTCCTCGTCGACGCCAAGGCGCTGCGCCTGGTGCGCGACCATCCGCCGGTATCCGTCGACGTCTTGCGCGAGGCGGCGCACCACCAGGTAGCTGCCGTTGCGGACCAGGGAGGTCACGGGCCGACGCGTCGTGCCGTCGGCGCCCGGATGTCCGAGCACGAACTCCCCGAGCGGAACGGGCAACCACCGGTCGCCCGCGAGGTAGCCCTGGCCGGGCCCTGCGTGCTCGTGCACGCCCGCGATCGAAGGCTGGGACAGACCGTCGCGATATCCGAACGGCTCCCTGCCGCCGGGCAGCGCCCGCGCCTCCAGGTGATCACCGATCTCGCGCAATCCCGCCGCGCTCAGCTCTGCACGCAGCCGGGCCACCCCATCGCGTACGGTCGCGTCGGCGCGTTCCCCCGTACCGGCGACCATGAGCACCAGGTGCAGATCGCTTCCGGCGTGGAAGGGCCCGGACCAGTGCCGTGGATCGTCCGGACCGGAATCGCCGATGGCGGCCGCCCGCGCCACGGCCCCCGCCCGGAACGACGGGCACAGGTCACCCCAGCGCGTCGTCGGCAGCCCCAGTACGGCCAATCCTTCCGCGGTGACGCCCAGGTTGAGCGCGCGCTGCGGCCTCGGGTCGGCGGCGGTCGTCACCTGGTCAGCTACCCGGCCCAACCACTGCCTCGTGCACGTGGGGTCGACGACGGTGGCGAAGAGGTACGTCATCGCGGTCGCTCGGTAGGCGCGCATGATGTTGCCTTGAACGTCGGTCAGGTCCGGGCGTACGGCCTCTGGCGGTCCCGCATCTGGTCGTAGCGCCTGTGGACGTACGGTCTCTGGCCGTATCGTCCGCCCAGTTGCCCTGCGCCCGCCCGCGGTCGCGGGGCGCCATGTCGTCCACCGCCTCATCTCTTGACCTCCGGTCCGCCATCCATCGGGCAGCCGCTCCCGTCTCCGGACGGGCGGACGGCACTGGCGCGCGGCCCTCCGAATCGGCCACGGAACGCTCGGCGTGTCTCCTCCACGTCCTCGCCGGCATACTCAGTGGCCAGGGAGCGCAGGCCGCGGCAGGTCCGCAATCCCGAAAGCACCTCCTCGACGGAGGCGTGCGGGTAGCCCGAGAACAGCCGGTTGGTGCGCAGGCGATGCCGGCGCTGGTAATCGACGAACGCGGCGGACCCTTGCCTGGCCGGATGCCCGGCGCAGCGACCCCACACCGCGTCCACGACCTCACGCCCGAGGTGGCGATAGAGCACCTCAAGCGGATCGGAGATGCCGTCGCTCGTCGTGCTCGTCAGCAGGTAGGGGCCCGGCCAGGAGTCGCGCGCCTGGCCGGGTTGGTGGGTCGGACTATCGATGACCAGCCACCGGGCGAAGTGCACCCCGGGTGCCGCCGAGAAGGGGCTCGTCGACGAGTCGCCCATCCCAGCGAGCAGACGTCGCAGCGTTCCTTCCTGGCCGGGGACGATCGGTGTGAGCGAGGTGAACGCATACGTCGCTGCGCAGACGTCTCCGTGCGCCGCCTCGGGCTGTCGGGCGAGCCGGGGCGTCGCGTCGCGCCCGTTGAGGACCTCGTCGAGCCGCGCCGCGAAGGCGGCCCGCGCAGCCGGCGACTCGGGGGCCACCGCGAGTTGCCGCAAGTCCTCGAGCGCCTCGTCGGCGGCGAGTCCGGCGATGATGTCCTTCACCGTTGCCTCGGGATAGGCGCTGTAGTAGTGGCCGGCGCCGAGGTCGGCAGCGCGGACATAGTCGACGAAGGCGCCACCGGGGATGGTGCGCCGCAGCCGGCGTCGCAGGGGCAGATCCACGTCCTGCGGCAGGTTCGGGAAGCCGATCGAGCTGTTCCAGATGGCGCGGATCCTCGGGCCGAGGATGTCCGCGAACGCCTCGATATAGGGGCCGAAACCGCCGTTGAAGTTGCTTTCGAACAACAGGTAGTCGTAGGCCGAGCGAGCGCGCCGACCGTCGGGGGTCGGCAAACTCGTGATGATGGACCACCGCGCCGAGTGGATGAACGACAGGTCGACCAACTCCCGGCTGCGGCCCCACCGGGTGTGGGGAAGGACCTCCAGGACGAACCGCTGGAACGGTGTCCAGCCGGGGCGGATCGGTGTGACGGCTGTCAGCGGGGTGGTCCGCATCGCGTGGTCGCCCATGACCTCGATGCTGCTCCGCATTTGCGCGTCGTGGGCGCGGATCGAAGGAGATGTCATACCGTCACCGCTTCGGCCAGGGGGCGCTCGACGCCGGACGAGACGTCGCCCGGCCGAGGCGACCTCTCTCGGCTCGGGTCGGGTAGCGCAGGTGCGTCCCCTCCGGTGAATCCGCGACGGAGACGCTCGATGGCACGCGCCCGCGTCGGGCCGATGCTGCCGATGCTCATTCCCGTGAGGCGGGAGATCTCGTCGTAGGAGGGTACGGGATCCTGCATCAGCAGCGTGAGCAGGTGGCGCTGTCGCGGCGGCAACGCGGCCACGGCCTGACGAAGTCGGCCGCGTTCGTCGTGATCGAGCGCCTGGCCCTCCGGGCTGGGGGTGGCCCTCCCGTCCAGACGGTCGAGCACCTCGTGCTCGTGGCAGACCTCGCGGGCGACGAGCGCGCTGGTGTGCCATGCCTCGCGTCGTGCGACCGTGGCCAACCACGATCCGAGTCGCTGCGGGTCATGCACGTCGTGGACGTGTTCGACGAGCCGCAGCCACGTCGTCTGCACGACGTCACCGGTGTGCGCATCGAGGATGCCGCAGTCACGCACCACCCGTCGTACGAGGCCGCCGTACCGGCGCTGGAGTTCGCTCCAGGCCATGTCATCGCCCCGCTGTGCTCGTTCCATGAGCGCCGCCGTCGTCGTGTCCGCCATAACTCCCCCTGAGTGTGATTCGTCGATGCGCTCATCGTCGAATCAGCCCGTCAGCGAGGCGTCAGCGAGGCATCGGGTGACGTGCCCTGGGGCAGTAGCAAACTGCGTCAGGTTGGGGGCGGTCCGTGATCCTGCGCGGCTTGGCTTTCGCGGCGCCGAGGATGGTGACGGTCAACACCTCATCGGAGTAGTCCGCTTAGGGTCCTCCAGGTCAACGTCGATGCTCGACGGGTCGACCCCGGGCAGGTCGATTTTCGCGACGAACAGGGGAGGGCGCGTTCAAGTCGGAGCATCGGTAATCTCGCCGATCGCCGCCGAGATCGCCGAAGCGCCGGGGGAGGCCTCGAAGTGTGGCGCCTTGGGTGAGCCGTCGCGTTGTCGAGGAGATGACCGTACTAATTATCCTGGGGGGCAAGCTTTTCCGGCACTCATCCAGGAGGTTTCCCGGAAGAGCGCCGGGGACCGGGCCGCGTTTCGGGTGGCAGGATAGCCAGCATGGCCATGACCGCGAACGTCAAGGACGAGCTCAGCCGCCTGGGGGTTGCCAAACCGTGCTGCCGCAAGGCAGAGGTGTCCGCGTCGCTGCGATTCGCCGGTGGTCTGCACTTGCAGGGCGGGCGGATCGTCGTGGAGGCGGAGCTGGACACGGCCTCCGCGGCGCGGCGGCTGCGTGCGGCGATAGCCGAGGTGTACGGCCACGGCTGCGAACTCATGGTGGTCTCGGAGGCCGGGCTGCGCAGGGGAAGTCGGTACGTGGTCCGGGTCGAGGCCGACGGAGAGGCCCTCGCCCGCCAGTCCGGACTGGTCGACCTGCGCGGGCGTCCCGTCCGGGGCCTGCCGACCCGCGTCGTCAACGGGGCCGTCTGCGACTCGGAAGCGGCGTGGCGGGGCGCATTTCTCGCGCACGGCTCTCTCACCGAACCCGGACGATCCTGCTCGCTGGAGATCACCTGCCCGGGGCCCGAAGCAGCGCTCGCGATGGTGGGCGCCGCGCGTCGCATGGGCATTCAAGCCAAAGCCCGTGAAGTGCGCGGGGTGGACCGCGTGGTCATCCGCGACGGCGACGCGATCGGCGCCATGCTCACGCGGCTCGGCGCTCATGACGCTGTCCTGGCCTGGGAGGAGCGCCGGGTCCGGCGCGAGGTGCGCGCAACCGCAAACAGACTGGCCAACTTCGACGACGCCAACCTGCGTCGCTCCGCTCGTGCCGCGGTCACGGCAGGCGCACGCGTGGCCCGCGCGCTGGAGATCCTCGGCGACGATATCCCGGAGCACCTCCGCGAGGCGGGGCTACTGCGGCTGAGGCACAAGCAGGCGTCTTTGGAGGAGCTCGGCTCACGCGCCGACCCACCGCTGACCAAGGACGCGGTCGCGGGCCGCATCCGGCGCCTCTTAGCAATGGCCGACAAACGCGCCGGCGATCTGGGCATCTCGACCACGGACGCGATCCTGGCCGGGGACTATGTCGGCTGAGCGACAGCGGTCCGTGGCGCCCTCCCAGCGCCCGTTCCGGTGCCCGTTCCCGTGCTACGTGCGAGACCGGCGACGAGCGCACGACACCCCGAGGACCGGCCGCTGGATGCCCGGGAACGCCGGTACACGTCCGCGTCGCGGACGCGACTCGGACGACAACGATCCCCCCAATGGCGTCGCGTCCGGATTCCGCAGGCCAATTGAACGCCACTGGAACCTACGCCGACGCGTCGCGAGCCGCTAGGGTCGGATGCGACGTACGACGACGTACGGGCCCACCCGCGTCCCGCTGGGGACCCGCGACCACCACGCGCGCGGAAGCGACGGCCTCAGACCGGACCGTGTTGACAGATCAGGAAGGCATTCACGTGACAGTTCGTGTTGGCATCAACGGCTTCGGCCGCATCGGCCGCAACTTTTTCCGCGCCGTTGCGGACTCGGGGGCCGACATCGAGATCGTGGCGGTCAATGACCTGACCGACAACCACACCCTGGCCCACCTGCTGAAGTACGACTCGATCCTTGGCCGCTTCCCCGGCGACGTGACCTACGATGACGACTCGATCACCGCAGGCGGCAAGAAGGTCGCCGCGTGGGCCGAGCGCGACCCCGCCAAGCTGGACTGGAAGTCCGTCGGGGCCGACATTGTCATCGAGTCCACCGGCTTCTTCACCGACGCGCAGAAGGCCAAGGCGCACATCGACGGTGGCGCCAAGAAGGTCATCATCTCCGCCCCGGCGAAGAATGAGGACATCACCATCGTCATGGGCGTCAACGACGAGCTGTACGACGGCAGCCAGACGATCATCTCGAACGCGTCGTGCACCACGAACTGCCTGGCGCCCATGGCGAAGGCACTCAACGACGAGCTCGGGATCGTCAAGGGCCTCATGACCACCATCCACGCGTACACGCAGGACCAGAACCTGCAGGACGCGCCGCACAGTGACCTGCGTCGAGCCCGCGCCGCCGCCTTGAACATCGTGCCGACCAGTACCGGCGCCGCCAAGGCCGTGGCGCTGGTGTTGCCCGAGCTCAAGGGCAAGCTGGACGGCTTCGCGTTGCGCGTCCCGGTCCCGACGGGCTCCGCCACGGACCTCACCTTCGAGGCAGGCCGTGAGACCTCCGCCGACGAGGTCAACGCGATCGTCAAGAAGGCCGCAGAGGGCCGGATGAAGGGCAAGCTGGTCTACACGGAGGAGCCGATCGTCTCCAAGGACATCGAGACCGACCCCGCGAGCTGCATCTTCGACGCCGGCCTCACCAAGGTCATCGGCAACCAGGTCAAGGTCGTCGGCTGGTACGACAACGAGTGGGGCTACAGCAACCGCTTGGCCGACCTCTGCCTCCTCGTGGGCTCCAAGCTCTGAGCGAGACTGTTACACCTGATCGACCCCGTGCGCCGGGCGGCCGACCCGGCCGCCCGGCGCACGGGCTTGTCGCGGCGTGTCCCGAGTCGCCGCGGGACTGCAGCACGGTGCGCCGCCGCGCACCCGGGCCGCCCGGCCTGAGTCCAGCCGAAGCCGACGAGCACCCCAAGGAGCCCCTATGAAGACGATCGAGGATCTGGTCCAGGACGATCTGCACGGTAAGCGCGTGCTGGTCCGCAGCGACCTCAACGTCCCGCTCGACGCAGACCGGAACATCAGCGACGACGGTCGGCTGCGTGCGTCCGTGCCGACGATCAAGGCGCTCACCCAGGCCGGCGCCGGCGTGATCGTGGTCGCCCACCTGGGTCGGCCGAAGGGGGCCCCCGAGGAGAAGTATTCTCTGCAGCCCGTCGTGGCACGCTTCTCCGAACTGCTCGGCGTCGAGGTCACGTTCGCCACCGACACGGTCGGCGAAGACGCCCAGCGCGTCGTCGGCGCCCTGAAGGACGGCGAGGTCGCGCTGCTCGAGAATCTGCGTTTCCACCCAGGCGAGACGAGCAAGGTCGACGCTGAGCGGGGCGCTTTCGCAGACCAACTCGCTGCGTTCGCGGACGCGTTCGTCTCCGACGGGTTCGGGGTCGTGCACCGCAAGCAGGCCAGCGTGTACGACGTGGCCACCCGCCTGCCGCACTACGCCGGCGGGCTGGTCGGCGCAGAGGTAGAGGTCCTCAAGCGGCTGACGCAGGACCCGGCTCGTCCGTACGCGGTGGTGCTCGGCGGGGCAAAGGTGGCAGACAAGCTCGCGGTCATCGAGAACCTCATGAAGACCGCGGACCGGCTGCTCATCGGCGGCGGGATGGCTTACACCTTCCTGGCGGCGAAGGGGTACGAGGTCGGCAAGAGCTTGCTCGACGCCGAACAGATCGAAACCTGCGCCCGCTACCTGGAGCAGGCCCAAGCCCACGGTGTCGAGATCATCCTGCCCGTCGACACGGTCGTGGCCCCCGACTTTTCCGACGCCGGCCCGATCCAGCTGGTGGGCGGCGACGCGATCCCGGCCGACCAGATGGGTCTGGACATCGGGCCGAAGTCCGGCGAGCTGTTCGCGAGCAAGATCGTGGACTGCAAGACGGTCTTCTGGAACGGCCCTATGGGCGCCTTCGAGATGTCGCCGTTCGCGGCGGGCACCCAGTCCGTGGCTCAGGCCCTGGTGGAGGCGACGGCGAACGGTGCGCTGACTGTGGTTGGTGGCGGCGACTCGGCGGCGGCGGTCCGCCAGCTCGGGTTCTCCGACGACCAGTTCGGCCACATCTCCACTGGCGGCGGCGCGAGCCTGGAGTTCCTGGAGGGCAAGGACCTGCCCGGCATCGACATCTTGAGCAGCTGACACCCGAGCCACTGACCTCTCGAGCACCTGAGAACTCGAATGACCCACGGAAAGGCGACGATGAGCAACCGCGTCCCGCTGATGGCGGGAAACTGGAAGATGAACCTGGACCATGTCCAGGCCACGCACCTCATGCAGAAGCTCGACTGGACGTTGAAGGACGCCAGGCACGATTTCGCGGCGGTCGAGGTGGTCGTCTGCCCACCTTTCACGGATCTGCGCACGGTCCAGACGATGGTCGACGGCGACAACCTGTCGATCCGGTACGGCGCGCAGGATGTCAGCCAGCACGATGAGGGCGCCTACACCGGGGACGTGTCGGGCCCGATGCTGGCCAAGCTCGGTTGCACCTACGCGATCATCGGGCACAGCGAGCGTCGCGAGTACCATCGCGAGTCGGACGAGCTGCTGAATGCCAAGGTGCAAGCCGCGTATCGGAACGGACTGACCCCGATCCTGTGCTGCGGCGAGGGCCTGGACATCCGCAAAGCCGGGAACCAGGTGAGCCACGTCCTGGCGCAGATCGAAGCCGATCTGGCCGGGTTGCCGGTGGAGCAGGCGACGAGCATCGTCATCGCATACGAGCCCATCTGGGCGATCGGCACCGGCGAGGTGGCGACCCCCGAGGACGCGCAGGAGGTGTGCGGGGCGATCCGCGGCAAGCTGGCCGATCTGTACGACCAGGCCACGGCCGCCGGGATCCGGATTCTCTACGGCGGCTCCGTCAAGGCGAGCAACGTCTCCGCGATCATGGCTAAGGCCGACGTCGACGGCGCTCTGGTGGGTGGCGCGTCACTGAGCGCGGAGGACTTCGCGGGCATCTGCACGTTCACCAAGCACTGACGAAACGCGCGCTCGGCGCGGCGCCGTGCGAACGTGTGGCACTGCGCCGGTGCCGAACGCTGGGGCGGACTCCCATGCGGGGGTGCCGCCCCAGCGTTCGCTGTGACGTGGACCACGGGCGCCGCGCGCCACTCGCGATGCGAGGGTGTCCGGGCTGACTTCCGGTAGAATTCAAAGGTGCCTCAAGCGTTGCTGCGCTCGAGGCCCGTTTTCAAGTCCGGACAGGTGGCCCCCGCGTGGATGTTCTGAAGGTCGTGCTCCAGACGTTCCTCGTCCTGGGAGGGCTTTTCCTGACGCTCTTGATCTTGATGCACAAGGGCAAGGGCGGCGGTGTTTCAGACATGTTCGGCGGTGGCTTCTCATCGACTATGGGCGGTTCGTCGGTCGCCGAACGCAACCTCAACCGGATCACGATCACGGCTGCTCTGGTGTGGTTCACGTGCATCGTCGGACTGGGGCTTCTGGAACGGTTCCAGAGCTGAGGCGTGGCCCGGTCGGGCCGAACACACTAAAGGGAGCACAATGGCGGGTGCCAATGCGATCCGCGGCAGCAGGGTCGGCGCAGGTCCAATGGGCGAGGCTGAGCGCGGCGAGACCGCTGCACGTCTTGTCGTTCCGTATTGGTGCGCGAACGGTCATCAGACCACGCCCAGCTTTGCCGTCGAGTCCCAGGGGAGTATCCCCGAGTTCTGGGATTGCCCGCGCTGCGGGTTACCTTCCGGCCAGGACCAGAGCCGCCCGCCGGCGCCGCTACGGTCGGAGCCGTATAAGACGCACTTGGCGTACGTGAAAGAGCGCCGCACCGACGCCGACGGCGAGGTCATTCTCGAAGAGGCCTTGACCGCCCTGCGCGAGCGCAAGCTGATCTTTTAGTCGCCTCCTGGCCCGTGGGCAGCGGCCTCGTCGAGCCACCAGATCGTCGCGTCCTGGCCGCTCACGCCGGCGGCCGGAGCGTCCCACGGATCCGCGCCGCTCGTAGCGCGCCGTACCGCTCCCGCTTTGTCTGCCCCCGCGACCAAGAACCACACCTCGCGGGCCTGGCGTAGCGCCGGGAACGTCAGGGAAACGCGACGGGGCGGCGGTTTCGGCGAGCCGGTCACCCCGACGGTGGTGGTGTGGGTGTGCAGCTGCGCCTCGTGACCGGGGAAGAGAGAGGCCACGTGGGCGTCCGGGCCGACTCCCAGCATGAGCACGTCGAAAAGCGGCACCCCGCCCTCGGCCGAAGCCGAGGCCAGCTCCGCCGCGTAGGCCGCCGCGGCGGCGTGTACGTCGTCGCCACACGGCCCGTCCGGGCCGGGTACCGGGTGCACCAGGTCCGGGTTGAGCCCCAGCTCGAACAAACCCGCGCCGTACGCCTGCGCGTCGTTGCGGTCGGGGTCACCGGCCGGCAAGAATCGCTCGTCGCCCCACCACACGTGCACCCTCGACCAGTCGGGAGCGGGACCGGCGCCTCCCTGGCCGTCCGCGACGAGCGACTCGACGAGCGCGACCCCCATCGACCCGCCCGTGAGGACGATCTGTCCGTCGGCGCCTCGGCGTTGAGCTGCGGCAAGACGGTCTCGCAGGGCGTGTCCAGCCGCACGGGCGGTGCCGGCCTTGTCCAGGAACACCTCGCGCCGCACCTCCCTCGTCACGGCGTCGCTCCGTCCGCCGCGGCCGCGACGGCGACCTCTGTGCCCTCGGGCACCTCGCTGGCTGTTTCCTGCGTGGAGGCCTCCACCGCAGCCCCAGACAATTCGCTCTCGGCGGCCTGGTTCTCGGCGGCCTGTCGGGTCCTGCTCAGCGCGGCTCGGACCTGCCCGATGTCCTTGCCGGTTCGCGAGCGAGCACCGCTCGGTACGCCCTCGATGCGGGGCAGACCGTCGGCCAGCACTCGCGCGTAGACCTGATCGGCGTCCAGGCGGGCCAGCTCATCGGCGAGGCAATCCCGGTCGCTGCGTCGCGCCATGGCCAGCCGGCGGGCCGGCTGGCCCGGCTGCTCGAGGGTGGCGAGCACGCCGTCTGGGCGAATCAGGTCGATGGCGCCGCTGTCCCGCTGGAGGCGGATGCTGGCCAGCCCCGACCCGGCGGCTGTCAGGATGCGATCCACCGGGCAGTCCAGATAGGTGGCGAGCCAGCCGGCGAACAGATCGGCCGTGCCCGAGTCGGCGGCGCCGCTCACGGTCGCCGCGGTCACCTGGTCGTACGGCGGCTGGTCGAGCGCGGAGGCGAGCACCGCCCGCCACTTCGTCGTCCGGGTCCAGCACAGGTCTGTGTCCCCGGCGACGTACACTTTCGCGCGTCCTGCGATCGCATCGCGCGGGGCGAGCGCCCGTTGGCAGTCGGTAATCCGTCGCTGGGCGAGCGAGCCGACCGGGTCCTTGGCGGGGTTCTTCGGTGGTTCGCCGGGCCACCAGGCCACGATCGGGGAGTCGGGCAGCAGCAGCGGCAGCACGACGGACGGGCCGTGTTTGGTGAGCTCTCCGAAGAGACGCAACACGACCATCTCGCTGGCGCCAGCGTCGCCGCCCACCCGGATCTGGCCGTCGATCCTGGGCGTCCCGCGAGCGCTGGAGCGAATCACGGTCACGATCCGCGACGGGTGGGAGTGCTAGCCGCTTGGAGAGGGCGCCGATGGTGGTGGCGGGCATGTCGACGATCACGGCATCCTCCATTCCCGACCGTCACGGGTGAGCATGTCGGCGGAGTCGTCCGGACCCCAGGCTCCCGACAGATAGTCTTCCGGCTTACCGGACAGGGAGTCCCAGTACACCGTCACCGGGTCGAGGATCCGCCACGACAGTTCGACTTCCTCGTGCCGGGGAAACAGCGGCGGATCCCCCAGCAGCACGTCGAGGATGAGCCGCTCGTACGCCTCCGGGGAGGACTCGGTGAACGCGCCCCCGTACCCGAAGTCCATCGACACGTCCCGTACTTCCATCTGAGCGCCCGGGACCTTGGCGCCGAACCGGACCGTGACCCCCTCGTCCGGTTGGACCCGGATCACGATCGCGTTCCGGCCGAGCTCCTCGGTCTCGGTGTCGGCGAATGGGAGCCGCGGCGCCTTCTTGAAGACCACCGCGATCTCGGTCACCCGCTTGGCCAGGCGTTTGCCGGTGCGCAGGTAGAAGGGCACCCCGGCCCACCGGCGCGTGTCCACGCCGAGCTTGAGGGCCGCGTACGTCTCGGTGGTCGAGGTGCCCGACACGCCCTCCTCCTCGGCATACCCGACTACCTTCTCGCCGCCCTGCCAGCCGGCGGCATACCGGCCGCGTGCCGTCGCCTCCTGGACCGGTCCGGCGAGGCGGACCGCGGAGAGGACCTTTTCCTTCTCAGCGCGCAGATGCCCTGCGGCGAAGCTCAGCGGCTCCTCCATGGCTGTCAACGCGAGGAGCTGCAGCAGGTGGTTCTGGATGACGTCGCGGGCGGCTCCGATGCCGTCGTAGTACCCGGCGCGGCCGCCGATGCCGATGTCCTCGGCCATCGTGATCTGTACGTGGTCCACATAGTGGGCGTTCCACACCGGCTCGAACATCTGGTTCGCGAAACGCAACGCGAGGATGTTCTGGACGGTCTCCTTGCCCAGGTAGTGGTCGATCCTGAAGACTGAGTCCGGGGGGAAGACCGCCTCCACGATGTTGTTTAGCTCCACCGCCGAGGCGAGATCGTGCCCGAAGGGCTTCTCGATGACCACCCGGCGCCATGTGCCGGGACGTGGCGCGCTCAGGCCCGACCGCTCCAATTGGAGGCACACCTTCGTGAACGAGGCGGGGGGGATCGACAGGTAGAAGGCGTGATTGCCGCCGGTGCCCCGTTCCTCGTCGAGGTCTGCGACGGTTCGCGAGAGTTGTTCGAATCCCGCCGCGTCGTCGAACGCCCCGGAGACGAACCGCAGCCCTTCCGCGAGCTGGCGCCACACCTCTTCTTGGAACGGCGTTCGGGAGTGCCGGATCACGGCCTCGTGCACGACCTCCGCGAACTGCTCGTTGCTCCAGTCGCGGCGCCCGTAGCCCACCAGGGAGAAGCCTGGCGGCAGCAGTCCTCGGTTGCACAGGTCGTAGATGGGTTGCACAGGTCGTAGATGGCCGGCAGGAGCTTCTTGCGGGCCAGGTCGCCGGTGACCCCGAACATGACCACGCTGCACGGGCCGGCGATCCTCGGCAGTCGTTTGTCGCGGGGGTCCCGCAGCGGGTTCGCGCCGTGGGCCACCGGGGCCGGTGCCATCAGGTCTCTCGAGCCGAGGCCAGCGCCACCGAGACGCGGTCGAGGAGCTGCTGCCAGGAGGCTTCGAACTTTTCGACTCCCTCGCGTTCGAGCGTCTCGACCACGTCGTGATAGGAGATACCGAGCCGCTCAAGGTCGTCCAGGATGGTGGCCGCCGCGTCGTAGTTGCCCCGCACGGAATCCCCGGTCAGCTCCCCGTGGTCGGCAACCGCCTCCAGGGTCGCGCGGGGCATCGTGTTCACCGTGTTCGGGGCGACCAGCTCCGTCACGTACATGGTGTCGGGGTAGGCCGGATCCTTCACGCCTGTGGATGCCCACAGCGGGCGTTGCGCGTGCGCGCCGTCGTCGGCGAGGTTCGCCCAGCGCGGGGTCGCGAACACCTCCTCGTACGCCCGGTAGGCCAGCCGCGCGTTCGCGACCCCCGCCTTCCCTCGAAGCTGAGCCGCCTCGGGCACATCGAGCTGGGAGAGGCGAGCGTCGACCTCGCTGTCCACCCGGCTGACGAAGAATGAGGCGACGGAGTGGATCGCGGACAGGTCGAGGCCGTGCAGACGTGCTTGCTCCAAGCCCGTGAGAAAGGCGTTCATGACGCCTCTGTAGCGGTCCAGATCGAAGATCAACGTGACGTTCACGTTGATCCCCTCGGTGATCGCCGTGGAGATGGCCGGGAGCCCCTCGACGGTGGCGGGAATCTTGATCATCACGTTCGGCTGGTCGACCGTCGCCCACAGTCGGCGGGCCGCCGCGATCGTCCCCTCGGTGTCCCGGGCCAGCCGCGGATCGACTTCGATGGAGACGCGTCCGTCCTGCCCCCCGGACGCGTCGAACAACGGTCTGAAGATGTCGCAGGCGACGCGGACGTCCTGGGTGGTGATCGCGATCACCGCCTCTTCGACGTCGGCTCCCGCCCTGGCCAGCTGAGCGATCTGAGCGGCGTAGTCCTCGCCCGTGGACAGCGCGGTCGCGAAGATCGTCGGGTTCGTCGTCACGCCGACCACGCCACGCTCGTCGATCAGTCGCTGCAGGCCGCCGCCGGAGAGCAGTCCGCGGCTGCAGTCGTCGAGCCACACCGAGACCCCGGCGTCGGCCAGGTCGGCCAGGTACCGGCTGGCCCGGGAGGACACGTCTGCCATCGTCACCGCTCCTTCGAGGTGGAGATGGACCGCCGGGCCAGGTCGGCCACGTGGTCCGGGGTGAAGCCGTACGCCTCCAGCAACAGCGATCCCGAAGCGGACTCGCCGAAGTGATCGATGCCGAGGATCTCGCCGGCGTCTCCCACGTAGTCGCGCCACTGCCCCGGGTGGGCAGCCTCGACGGATACCCGCGCGCGGACCGAAGGCGGCAACACCTCGTCCCGATACTCCTGGTCCTGGGCGGCGAACCATTCCAGGCAGGGCGCCGAGACCACCCGGGCGCGCACGCCCTCCGAGGCCAGCAGCTCACGAGCATCCAAGGCCACAGACACCTCAGAACCGGTGGCGATGATGATCACCTCGGCCTCGCCGCCGTCGGCGTCGGCGAGGACGTAGGCGCCCCGCGCCACGCCTTCCGCAGAGGCGTACCGAGACCGATCGATGGTCGGCAGCGCCTGGCGGCTGAGCAGCAGCCCCACCGGTCCCGACCGTGGCGATTCGTTGGCCAGGATCGTCCGCCACGCCCACGCCGTCTCGTTGGCGTCGCCGGGGCGCACCACGGCGAGGTTCGGGATCAGCCGCAGGCTGGGGATCTGCTCGATGGGCTGGTGCGTCGGGCCGTCCTCACCGAGGCCCACGGAATCGTGTGACCACACGAACACGACCGCCAGCTGCTGGAGGGCGGCAAGCCGCACGCCCGGGCGCATGTAGTCGGAGAACGTGAGGAACGTCCCCCCGTACGGTCGGGTCAGCCCCTCCAGAGCGATGCCGTTGAGGATCATCCCCATGGCGTTCTCGCGGACCCCGAAGTGAAGCGTCCGTCCGTACGGTCCGCCCTTCCACAGGCGGGTCTGATGCTCGGAGGGTATGAAGCTGGGCTCGCCCTCCATCGTCGTGTTGTTGGAGTCGGCGAGGTCGGCGCTGCCGCCCCACAGCTCGGGCAGCACGTCCGCGAGCGCCGTGAGGACCTTGCCGGACGCAGCGCGGGTCGCCACGCCATGGGCATCGGCTTCCCAGGTGGGGAACGCCTCGGCGAAACCCTCCGGCATCCGGCGCGCCCGTAGGCGCTCCAAGAGGTCCGCCCGATCCGGATGGGCGGTCTCCCACGCCTCGAACCGCTCCTGCCACTCGCGGTGGTCCTGCGCGCCGCGCTCTGCGACGTGGCCGCGGGTGTGCGCGATCACCGCGTCGTCCACGTGGAAAGACTGCTCCGGGTCGAAACCCAGCAGCTTCTTGGTGGCCGCGATCTCGTCCTTGCCGAGCGCAGCGCCGTGCGCCTTGCCGGTGTCACGCGCCGTCGGCGCGGGCCAGGCGATGATCGTCGACAGCACGATGATCGTCGGACGGTGCGCCACCGCGCGTCCGGCCTCGACGGCCTCTAGCAGCGCGTCGACGTCCTCGACGTAAGCACCCTGGCCCCGCCAGTCGACGCGGCGGACGTCCCACCCGTACGACTCGAAGCGCAAGGCGACGTCCTCGCTGAAGGAGACATCCGTCTGGTCCTCGATCGAGATCCTGTTGTCGTCGTAGATGAGCGTCATGTTGCCGAGCTGTTGGTGCCCCGCGAGGGAGCAGGCCTCGGAGGCCACCCCCTCTTGCAGGCAACCGTCGCCCGCGATGACGTAGATGTGATGGTCGAACGGGCTCTCGCCCGGGGCGGCCTCGGGGTCGAGCAGACCTCGTTGGCGGCGCTGGGCCATCGCCATCCCGACCGCGCTGGCGAGGCCGGAGCCAAGCGGGCCGGCCTTGAGGTCGTCCAACTCCAGGCCGATGCCGGCCAGGTACAGCGCTACGTACTGGGTGAGGCTCGCGTGCCCGTTGGACAGCACGAACCGGTCCCGGCCGAGCCAGAAGGGATCGGCGGGATCGACGTGCATCACGTTCTGATAGAGCAGGTAGGCCGCAGGCGCGAGCGCCATGGCGGTCCCCGGGTGGCCGTTGCCGACCTGCTGCACGGCGTCGGCGGCGAGCAGGCGCGCCGTGTCCACGGCTCGGACGTCGAGCGCTCCCCAACCTGCACGGTCGACGACAGGCGCGGCGAGGGAATGGTCCCTGGCGGGGGGCTGGAAAGTGTCGGTCACGGGTGCGCTCCTTGACGGGCTGGGATGGGCACGGACCTCGCCCGTGCGCCGCGGTGCTTTCGCTGTCCTCCTGCGGTCCGGTCGCGCAATCGTCGCGTGCTGGCGCTGCGCCTCGTTGAAGGTGAGCCTAACTAGGGTTGCTCCGCAGCGAAACCGTATCCCCGTGACAAGCTCGCGCCGCCCACGGGACGTAGACTGGGCCCCACGCCGCCCCCAAAGCGGCACCCCGATCGTGGTCGACGCACCTGCGGCACGCCCGCCGGCACCCTCGGAGCAGTCTCGCCGACGGGCCGGGCTCGGCGGCCGCGACCAGGTCGGCCCCGCCCAAGGACCCCCACCCAAGGACACTGTGACCGACCTGCAGCCTCGACACACCACCGACGCACCGGCCCCGTCAGCGGCGGCCGCAACCTTCGGCGACTACATGTCTCTGGTCAAACCCCGGATCATCGAGCTGCTCCTCGTCACGACCCTCCCGGTGATGTTTCTCGCCCACCGCGGCGTGCCTGCGCCGGGGCTGATCCTCGCCACCCTGGTGGGTGGCAGCCTCTCCGCCGCGAGCGCCAACATCCTCAACTGTTACCTCGACCGGGACATCGATCGGCTGATGCACCGTACCGAGAACCGACCGCTCGTCACGGGCGTGATCAGCCCGCGACGGGCCCTCACCCTCGGCATCGGCGTGGGGGTCGCCTCGGTGCTCGTCCTCGGTCTCCTCGTCAACTGGCTCTCGGCCGCCTTGTCACTGGTGGCCATCGCGCTGTACGTCGGGGTCTACACCTTCGTCCTCAAGCGCCGCACAGCGCAGAACATCGTCTGGGGCGGCACCGCCGGATGCGTGCCGGTGCTGATCGGCTGGGCCGCCGTGACGGATTCGCTCGCGTGGGCGCCGTTCGTGCTGTTCCTCGTGGTGTTTTTCTGGACGCCTCCGCATTACTGGCCGCTGTCGATGCGCTTCAAGGAGGACTACGCCGCGGCCGGCATTCCGATGCTGCCGGTCGTCGCGAAAGACGTGGAGGTCGCGCGTCAGATCGTCGTCTACTCATGGGCGACGGTGGCGACCTCGTTCGTGCTGGTGCCGGTCGCGCCGATGGGCTGGCTGTACCTGGTGATCGCGAGCCTCGTGGGGGCGGTGTTCCTCGTTGAGGCGCACCGACTGTTGCGGCGCGCGCAGGACCCCTCGAACGGGACGCTGGCCTCCCTCAGCCCCATGCGCCTCTTTCACTACTCGATCAGCTACCTGACGCTGCTCTTCGTGGCGGTCGCCGTCGACCCGCTGCTCTACTTGCCGATGCCCTGGTCCTGACGCTCCTGATCTTTTGCGGGCTCCGGGACGACCGCCCGGGTCGACATCACCGCGAAAGTCACAGCGGCGGTGAGGACGGCGGACAGGCCCATATGCACGGCGACGAGGCCCCACGGGAGCTGCGTGGCGTACTGCAGGTAGCCGAGGCCTCCTTCTAACAGCGCCAGCACGAGCACCCTGTCCCACGCGGAACGGTACGAGCTGTCGGCGGCGTCCCGGCGGGCGAGCACCGCGATGAGGACGACGGCCGCGACGAACACCCAGACAGCTGCCGAATGGAACCGCGCGGTGACCAGTGGGTCGAAACCGAACCGTACGGGCTCATCGGCGTCACCCGAATGCGGACCCGACCCGGTGACGGCTGTGCCGAGCACCACGATCACCGCAAACGCCCCGCTCGCGGCGTGCGCCAGGCCCTGAAGCCGCGAAGACACCGCCGGGACGCGCCGACCCTCGCCCTCGTCGTACCGGCGCAGCAGCCACGCCGAGAAGGCGACCAACGCCACGGAGAGTAGGAAATGCGGTGACACCGTCTTGGGGTCGAGGCTGGCGAGCACGATGATGCCGCCGATGACGGCCTGGGCGAGGATGCCGAGCAGCGGCACCCAGGTCAGACGGAAGAAGCCGGGCCGGTCGGAGGCCCATCGACGGGCCGCGACGATCAACGCGATCGCGACGGCGGCCAGCACGAACGTCAGCAGCCGGTTCCCGAACTCGATGATCGGGTGGTACCCCTGCTCCTGTCCGGCGACCGGCGTGAACGATCCGGGGGTGCACTGCGGCCAGGTCGAGCAACCCAGTCCGGAGCCGGTGAGCCGCACGAGCCCGCCCGTCACGATGATGACCATCTGCAGGACGAGGTTGGCCACGAGCAGCTGACGCAGCCAGCCGCGGTCGTGGGCGGATACGGCCCCTCTCGTCGAAGGGCTGAGGGCGGCGTCGGGAGCGGTCACGCATCTAGGGTAGTCGCGGGCGCGGACCTGATCAGGCCCAGCCGGCTGGTGCGCGGGTCTCCGTTCGACCGAGGGGGCGAATCGCGCGCCGGGCACGAGAACCTACTCGAACGTAGGGAAGGTAAGCTCGAAAGTGCGTGCTCTTCATCATATCTCTCGGTCATATCTCGTTCACATGTGGTTGAGGGGCCGTAAGAACGGTGATCGCGCGGACCATCGCTTCAGGTGAAGTCTCAGCCGCAACGAAGTTACCCACGAGTCCCATGATTTCGACGCAGACTTCGTGGCCTGCAAGTGGCTCGCCCTTTGTCCCGACGGCTATGGTCCTGCTGACAACTGCCCGACCCGACCCGGCTCCCCGCCGCGTCCGGGACGCACCCGGCGGTCCGGAACGCACCCGGAGCCCGGCGAGAACAGGTGGCCCATGAAGATCGCAGTCCTCGTCAAGTACGTCCCCGAGCCGACCGCGCAGTGGTCCTTCGCGCCGGACTTCACTCTGGATCGCGCCTCCGTCGAAGGCCGCCTCAGCGAGCTCGATGAGTACGCGGTGGAGCAGGCGGTGCGTCTAGTCGAGGGTGGGCTGGACGCAGAGATCACGTACCTGACGGTTGGTCCCGCTCGCGCGGCCGACGGCCTGCGCAAGGCCCTCGCCATCGGGGGCCACGGGGCCGTCCACGTCGTCGACGACGCCATCCATGGCTCCGACGCGCTCGGTACGTCCCGGGTGCTGGCGGCCGCGTTGAGCAAGGTGGGCTTCGATCTCGTGCTCGCCGGCATGTCCTCCACCGACGCCGAGATGTCCGTCGTCCCCGCGATGGTCGCCGACCGGCTCGGCATCAACCAGGCGACGTTCGCGGGGGCGCTGTCGGTCGACGGGGACAAGGTCAGCATCCGCCGGGAGAGCGACACCGAGACGATCGCCGCCTCCGCCGCGCTCCCCGCGCTGGTCACCGTCACCGACCAGACCCCCGAGGCGCGCTACCCCGCGTTCAGGGCGATCATGGGCGCCAAGAAGAAGAAGGTCACCACGTTCTCACTCGTCGACCTGGGCGTGGACCCAAGCAGCGTCGGTTCCGGCGCGGCCTTCACCAAGGTGCTGTCCCTTGAACCCGAACCGGCGCGGGCCGCCGGTTCGGTCGTCGAGGACGACGGCACCGGCGGCGCTCAGATCGCCGACTTCCTCGCCGCCCGCGGGCTGCTCTGATCCCCGACCTGGAGGAAACCACACCGATGTCTCAGGTTCTTGTCCTGGCCGAGGTCACCGCGTCCGGAGTGCGCAAGGCCACGTTGGAGTTGCTGACCTTCGCGCGCCGGCTCGGTGAGCCGGCCGCCGTCTTGTGCGGCACCGCCGACCCGGCCGCCGTTGCCACCCTGGCCGAGTACGGCGCTGCGACGGTATACACCGTGCCGGGGACCGAGTTCGCCTCCCACCTGGCGCTGCCCACTGCCGAGGCGCTCGTGGCTGTCGCCGCTCAGGCGTCCCCGCAGGCGATCCTGGTCACGAGTGGGCCGGACGGCAAGGACGCGGCGGCGCGGGTGGCCGTGCGCCTCGACGCGGGGATCGTCACCGACGCGGTCGACCTCGAATTCGACGACGGCCGCGTCATCGCGACCCAGTCGGTCGTGAACGGCAGCTACCGCGCACGTACGCAGATCACGAGCGGTACGGCGGTCATTACGGTGCGCCCGAACTCGGTGGCTCCCGAGCCGTCGCCGGCCGATGGCGCCGTGGTCGAGGTCCCGGTCACGTTCAGCGACGCCGCCAAGGGCACCGCCGTCGAACGCCGTGACCCGAAGACCTCCACGGGCCGCCCGGATCTCACCGACGCGGCCAGCGTCGTCACCGGCGGACGCGGCGTCGGATCCCAGGACGGCTTCGCGCTCGTCGAGCAACTCGCGGACGCGCTCGGCGCGGCGGTGGGCGCGACGCGCGCGGTGACAGATCTTGACTGGGCCAGCCACGATCTGCAGATCGGGCAGACGGGCAAGACCGTGTCTCCGAGCCTGTACCTGGCCGTCGGGGTCTCCGGTTCCATCCAGCACCGGGCCGGCATGCAGTCCAGCAAGACGATCGTCGCCATCAACAAGGATCCGAAGGCCCCGATCTTTGCCGTGAGCGACTTCAGCGTGGTGGGTGACTTGCACAAGGTCATCCCCCCCCTCATCGAGCAGGCGCGAGCCCGGAAGGCGTGAGACAGGTCGGGGCGTGCCCGGGCTGGCCCACTCCCGTCCCACGACTCCGGCCCCACCGACGCTGAGAGGCGGACATGTACGCCGTACGACTCATCCTGGGAGTCCTGATCGTGGCGGTCGGACTGACCGTCGCGGGACGCCGACTCGGCTACCTCTACCGCGTCGGGAAGCTCGGCCAGAAAGTCGAACCGTGGCGAATGCCCGCCGCTGGTGTAGCCATCAAGGCGGAACTCTCCGAAGTCGCGGCGCAGCGCAAACTGTTGCGCTGGACTGGGCCTGGCCTCGCGCACGCGGCGGTCTTCTGGGGCTTTTGCGTGCTGCTCTTCACCATCGCCGAGGCGTTCGGGGCGCTGTTCAACCCGACGTTCCAGATCCCGGTCATCGGCAACTGGCCGGTGGTGGGCTTCCTGGAGGATCTGTTCGCGCTGCTGTGCCTGGGTGCGGTGATCGCCTTCGCGATCATCCGTGTCCGGGAGACGCCCAAGGATCGGGGCCGCAGTTCGCGGTTTTTCGGCAGCCATCTCGGCCCCGCGTGGATCGTGCTCCTGGGCATCCTCGGCGTCGTGATCACGGTGCTTCTGACGCGAGCCACCCAGATCAACGCTCAGCGGGTGGGGCTGCCTCAGGACGACGGGAGTCGGCCGTTGGCCTTCCTGGAGGGCGCGTTCGCCTCGCAGACGCTGGCCAGCGTCTTCGAGCCGCTCGGAACGCACACCAACGAGGTGTTGGAGACCGTTTTCTTGCTGCTCGGGCTGGTCGTGCTGCTCGGCTTCACCGTGTTCGTCACCTACAGCAAGCACCTGCACATTTTGGCCTCCTTGCCGAACGTCGCGTTGGCGCGCCGTCCGAACGCGCTGGGCGCGGTGCCGATGATCTACGCCGACGGCAAAGCCATCGACCTGGACTCGATGGACGAGCTCGACGAGGACACACCCCTGGGCGTCGGTGCCGTGGAGGACTTCACATGGAAGGGCCTGCTCGACTTCGCGACCTGCACCGAATGCGGCCGGTGTCAGAGCCAGTGCCCGGCGTGGCACACCGATAAGCCGCTCTCACCCAAGCTGCTCATCATGTCCTTGCGCGACAACATGCTCGACAAGGCGCCGTACCTGCTGGCCGCGGCCGACGACGAGGGCAACCGTCCCGGCGCCCCCGCGGAGGCAGCCGCCGAGGCGCAACGCCCACTGATCGGCCCTGCAGGCGACGAAAGCGCGCGAATCGACGAGCACGGCGTGCACGGGGCGGGGGTCATCCCCTTCGACGTGCTGTGGTCGTGTACGACGTGTGGCGCGTGCGTCGAGCAGTGCCCTGTCGACATCGAGCATGTCGACCACATCGTCGACATGCGTCGCTATCAGGTGCTGATGGAGTCGGCCTTCCCCGAGGAGGCCGCCCTCATGCTCAACGGGCTGGAGCACGCCGGCGACCCGTGGGGCCGCGGCGCCCGGCAGCGGATGGATTGGGCGAAGCCCCTCGATTTCGACGTCCGGGTATTCGGCGCCCAGGGAGAGGAGAAGATCCCCGAGGACGTGGACTACCTCTTCTGGGTCGGCTGCGCCGGTTCTCTGGACGACGCCGCGCAGCGGACCACCCGGGCGGTCGCGACGTTGCTGCACCACGCCGGAGTCGAGTTCATGGTGTTGGGCGACGGCGAGACCTGCACCGGCGATCCGGCGCGACGGGCCGGCCACGAGTTCCTCTTCCAGATGCTCGCCCAGCAGAATATCGAGACGCTGAACGAGGCCGGCGCGCGGCGGATCGTGGTCACCTGCGCCCACTGTTTCAACACGATCGCCAACGAGTATCCGCAGCTGGGAGGCCACTACGAGGTCGTCCACCACACCACGCTGCTCGCCCAGCTCGTCGCGGACGGCCGGCTCACCCCCGTACGACCGGTGCACTCATCGGTCACCTACCACGACCCGTGCTACCTGGGCCGGCACAACCGGATCTTCAACGCGCCCCGCGAGGTCCTCGCCAGCGTTCCTGGGGTGCAGGTCACGGAAATGCCGCGAAACAGGGAGCGGTCGTTCTGCTGTGGCGCCGGGGGAGCCCGCATGTGGATGGACGAGAATCTCGGCCGCCGTATCAATCTGGACCGCACCGACGAGGCGCTCGCACTGAACCCTGGCCTCATCACCGCGGCCTGCCCGTGGTGTATCACGATGCTCGACGACGGCCTCAAACAGCGACGCCTCGAAGGCGCCGCCGACGAGTCGGTCCAGGTCACGGACGTGGCCGAGCTGCTCCTCGCGAGCGTCAAGCCCGACGCCGCCGAGATCGCGTCCCCGACCAGCTCCTGACCGAACCGCCGGCGACGCACCCCACGTCACGACAGGACCCGACGAAAGAGGAAATGCCCCCATGACCGACCAGCCGAGCACTGGCCACACCTTGGGAGCGGGACTCGACCTTGCCTCCCTGAACCTCATGATGGAGGCGCTGGTCGACTTCACGGAGGATTCCCTGAGTCCGGAGCTGCAGCTTGACCTCGACCGCGAGGACCGCTGCCCCGAGGACATCGTGCGGGCCATGTCGGACCCCGAGATCCTGGGCGTGCAGCTGGTGTTCATCCCCGAGGCGTACGGCGGTCTCGACGGGGGCGCCTTCGACTCCTACCGCGTCTGCGAGGTGATGGCCCGCAAGGACATCGGCCTAGCCACGGCGGTGTTCGCCACCTTCCTCGGCTCAGACCCGATCGTGGTGGGCGCCACCGAGGAGCAGAAGGTGGAATGGCTCGGCGCGATCGCGGAGGACGGAGCGGTCTTCGCGTACGGCGCCACGGAGCCCGAGGCAGGCTCCGACCTCGGTGCGATGTCGACGGTGGCGACCCCGATCGTCGACGACGACGGCGAGATCACGGGGTATCGGATCACCGGCCGGAAGCAGTGGATCTCCAACGGATCGATCGCCGACTTCTCGACCATCCTTGCGCTCACCCCCGAGGGTCCGACCTGGTTTGTGGTGCCGAAGGGGGCGCAGGGCTTCAGCGCCGCGCCGCCGGAGGACAAGCACGGTCTGCGGCTGTCCGACACGGCCGCGCTCGTGCTCGATGACGTCGAGGTCCCCGCCTACAACCTCATCGGCGCCGTGCCCGGCAAGGGCATGGTGCAGGCGCAGATGGTGTTCGGCTACACGCGCCTAATGGTCGCCGCCTTCGGGCTCGGGGGCGGGTGGGAGGCTCTCGACCGCGCGATCGACTACTCCAACCAGCGGGAACAGGGCGGCAGCCTCCTGTCCGAGAAGCAGGGCTTCACGCACAAGTTGATCGTGCCGCACGCGGTGCGGCTGGAGGCCTCCCGCGCGTACATCGAGGACACGGCCGACAAGATCGACCGCGGACTCGGCGAGAACGGTGCGATGAACACCGAGGGCGCGATCGCCAAGTACCTCGCGACCATCTTCGGCAATGCGGCCGCGGATGACGCGATCCAGGCGCACGGGGGCTACGGCTACACACGCCCGTACGTGGTGGAGAAGGTCAAGCGGGACGTGCGGATCACGACGATCTACGAAGGCACCTCCGAGATCATGGAGATGACCATCGCCCGCGACCGCTGGCAGCAGCATCTGAAGTCTGGGTTCCGCTACTACGCGACCGCGGCGAAGGAGATGGAGCAGCTGCACGCCCGCCACTCGGACGTCGGCGCGGACGTCGCAGCCCTCGCGCTGACCAGCCTCAACGTCGTGTTCGAAGCCTGCCGGACCGCGCGGCTCACCCGCAGTCAACACGTGCTCTTCCGCCTGGGGGAGCTCGCCTCCTTCGCCGAGTGCGCCGCCGTGTTCTGCGAGCGGGCTGCCGCCGCCCAGGACGGCGCCTCCCACGAGAAGTCGCCCAAGCGCTTCAAGCCGGAGGCGCTCACCCTCATGGCGCGCGCGTTCGCTCGGGACGCCGCCCAAAAGGTCGCCCAAGAGGGAACTCGTTGGGTCGCATCGGCGGTGGACCCCGGCAGCCCGGCGATCGGTGCCCTGTCCGCGATCCCCGGGGAGGCGATCCGCGACGCCCAGGCGGGCGCCCTGACCGACATGGACGCGATCGCCGACGTCCTGTATCAGCGCTGAGACGCCCGGGGGACCCCCGTACGCGTGGTCGCGCGCGGCCCACCGGTCGCGCCGACCGCACCACAGAACCACCGACGACCCAGCATCGAGGAGTCGAGCGTCATGAGCAGTCCCGTCACCCCCATCGCTGTCGTCGGCGTGTCCGCGATCATGCCCCAAGCACCCTCCGCGGACCTCTTCTGGCAGAACATCAAGAACGGGGCGTACTCCATCACGGAGACGCCCTTCGACCGGTGGGACCCGGCGAAGTACTACGACGTCGACCGAAGCGCCCGGGACAAGACGTACAGCAAGATCGGCGGCTGGGTCCACGAGTTCGACTGGAACCCGGTCGCGTGGCGCCTGCCGATCCCGCCGACCGTCGCCTTGCAGATGGACGAGGGGCAGCGTTGGGCGATCTCGGCCGCCCGCGCGGCCTTGGTCGACGCCGGGTGGCCAGAATGGAACGTCGACGGCGACCGGGTGGGGGTGATCCTCGGCAACGCCATCGGCGGCGAGAAACACTATGTCTCCTCCAACCGGATCCGCTTGCCGGAGCTACTGGCCCACTTCGAGGCCGCACCGTCGATGATGGCGCTTCCCGTGGACGTCCAGAAGCGGATCCTGGCCGAGGCGCGCACCTCGTTCCAGGACGCCGTGCCGGACATCACCGAGGACACCATGCCCGGCGAGCTGTCCAACGTGATCGCAGGCCGCGTCGCCAACCTGTTCAACCTGCGCGGGCCCAACTTCACGACGGACGCCGCCTGCGCCTCCGGCCTGGCGGCTCTTTCGGCGGCGGTGCACGGCCTGCGCGCCCACGAATGCGACGCGATGATCACCGGCGCCATCGATCGAAACATGGGCATCGAGGCGTACGTCAAGTTCTGCAAGATCGGCGCGCTATCCGCGAGCGGAACGCGCCCCTTCGACGCGGGCGCCGACGGGTTCGTGATGGGCGAGGGGTGCGCTGTCTTCGTCCTGAAACGCCTCGAAGACGCCGAGCGCGACGGCGATCGTATTCAGGCCGTCATCCTCGGCATCGGCGGATCCTCGGACGGCAAGGGAAAGGGGATCACGGCTCCGAACCCTGTCGGGCAGCAGCACGCGATCCGGCGCGCGTGGGAGTACTCCGGTCTCGACCCGGCGACTGCCTCCGTCGTGGAGGCGCACGGCACGTCCACACGCGTGGGCGACGCCGCCGAGCTCGCGTCCCTGACCGCTGTTTTCGGGCACGGCGACGCCACGCCGCGCTCGATCGCGCTCGGGTCGGTGAAGTCGAACATCGGCCACCTGAAGGCTGCCGCAGGGTCGGCCGGCATGTTCAAGATGATCAAGATGCTGGACGACAAGCTGCTCGCGCCATCGCTGAACTTCAAGGTGCCCAACGACAACGTCGACTGGGACACGATTCCGTTCGCGGTCAACACCCAGTTGCGGAGCTGGGATGCGTCAGCGAGCCCCGACGGCGTGCGCCGCGGCGGCATCAGCGCCTTCGGCTTCGGGGGCACCAACTTCCACGTGGTCCTCGAGGAGTACGTGCCCGGCCGGTACCGCCCCGAGCCGACCGTGCACGCCTCGGCGGCCATCCCGGCCATCCCGGCCAGCGCCCCGGCGGAGACCGTCACCGTCGCCGCTTCGCCCACCGCCGGTCGCGCCGCTGATGGCGGCTCCACGACGGCGCGCAAGGTGCCGCTGCGGGGCGCCCTCGTGCTCGGCGGCGCAGACGACGCCTCGGTGCGCAGTCAGGTAGAGGCGGCGCTGACGGCCGCGCAGAACGGCCAAACCCCGGCACCGAGCGCGCCCGACCCTGCTCTCGCCTCAGCGGCCGTCCGGGTGGCCGTGGACTACGCGGATGCAGCAGAACTGGCCACCAAGCTCACCAAGCTGACCAAGGCGTTCGCCTCGAGTCACCCCGCCGGGTTTCGGCTGCTGCGGCAGCAGGGCATCTTCGTCGGCCGAGGCCCGGCGCCCAAGGTCGCCTTCCTTTACACGGGTCAGGGTTCCCAGTACGTCAACATGCTGGCGTCGTTGCGCGAAGCCGAGACCATCGTGCGGGACCGCTTCGCAGCCGCTGACGCGGTGATGGCGCCGCTGCTGGGCAAGCCGCTGTCCGAGTTCATCTTCACTGACGCGGCCGACGAGCGTGCCGTCCAGGAACTGACCGAGGGTCTCATGCAGACCGAGGTCACCCAGCCGGCGGTCCTGGCGACGGATCTGGCCCTCACCGAGATGCTCGGCGCGTACGGCGTGCTCCCCGACATGGTCATGGGGCACAGCCTCGGGGAATACGGCGCGCTCGTGGCCGCCGGCTCGCTGGGCTTCGAGCAGGCATTGGAGGCCGTGAGCGCGCGGGGCGCGGAGATGAAAAAGGTCTCGATGGCCGACAACGGCGCCATGGCGGCCGTGTTCGGACCGCTGGAGGACATTCAGCGGACGGTCGACGCGACAGACGGTTACGTGGTCGTGGCCAACATCAACTCCGGCCGTCAGGCGGTCGTCGGAGGCGCCACGGACGCCGTCGAGAACATCATCGAGACGTTCCTCGCCAATGGCCTCAGCGCGACCCGCATCCCGGTGAGTCACGCCTTCCACACCTCCATCGTGGCGCCCGCTTCCGCGCCGTTCGTCAACGCCCTTCGCCGTCTGGACCTGCGCCCGCCGGGCCTGCCGATCGTCGCCAACGTGACGGGTGAGTTCTACCCGCCAAACGCCACCACGGAGACGATGCTCGAGTTCGCCGGTCGTCAGATCGCTTCGCCCGTCCAGTTCGTCAAGGGCTTGCAGACCCTGTACGACTCCGGAGCTCGCGTCTTCGTCGAAGTCGGACCCAAGAAGGCGCTGCACGGGTTCGTCGAGGACGTGCTCGGCGCCCGCGACGACGTGGTGTCCCTCTTCACCAACCACCCCAAGATCGCCGACGACGTGGCGTTCAACCAGGCGCTATGCGGCCTGTACGCCGCCGGTCTCGGTCTGGCTGCACCAGCGACACCCAGCCCCACGCCGGCGCCCGCCCCGGCGCACAGCCTCATGGCGCACCCCGTACCCGCGTCGTCGCCGGCATCGATGGGCACGACCTTCGGGCGTGCCCCCGGCGACGTGCCGGTCGGGCCGGTCGGACAGGTCGGGTCGGTCGGACAGGTCTCCGACGACACGATCCGGCGGTTGGGCGAGCTCTTCGCGGGGGTGCTCGCCGAGGGACTCGGCGTGTACCGCGGCGACCCTGCCATCGCCGGACACGCGGTGGGCACCGCCCCGGAGCAGGCGGTCGGGCCGTCGCGGCCAGGGCGCGCGGCGGAGCCGGTCGTTATCACGGGCGCGTCGCTCGGCCTCCCAGGCCGCCAGCCGACGTTCGACGACGAGAACGTCTCTCGCCTACTCGCGGGCACCCAATTCATCGATGCGGTGCCGCAGCATTTCCGCGACATGATGCTCGACCAGCGGATCACGCGTGTGGTCAAGGACGAGTCGGGCGGCGGTAGTTTCCAGCGGATCGACAGCAGCGACGACGTGATCAAGCTCGCCGGCATGACCGCGCCGTTCGACGTGGTCGAGCAGTACGGCGTTGACAAGGATCGTGACGAGGCCTATGACACCACCACGCGCATGGCCGTGGCCGTCGGCTTCGACGCGCTGCGCGATGCGGGCATCCCACTTGTCATGCGTTATAAGACGACCACGCTGGGCACGCAGCTTCCGGACCGCTGGCTGCTGCCAGAGTCTCTGCGCGACGACACCGGCATCATCTTCGCATCGGTGTTCCCCGGCTACGACCGCTTCGCGGAGGCGCTGGAGGACTACTTCACCGACCGGGGCCGGCGCCAGAACCTGCTGGCCCTTGAGGGACTGAAGACCAGGATGGCGCCGGACAACCCGGCTCAAGCCGAGGTCGACGTCCTGATCGCGGAACTGCGCGCGGCGATCGACGCCGACGACCACCATTTCGACCGGCGCTTCCTGCTGCGCGTGTTGTCGATGGGACACAGCCAGTTCGCTGACCTGATCGGCTGCCGCGGGCCCAACACTCAGATCAACGCAGCCTGCGCGAGCACCACCCAGGCGGTAGCGCTGGCCGAGGACTGGATCCGCGCGGGCCGGTGCCGTCGCGTCATCGTGTTGTCCGCCGACGACGCGACGAGCGAGAAGCTTCTCCCCTGGATCACGTCTGGCTTCATCGCCACCGGCGCGGCCGCGACCGACGAGCGTGTCGAGGACGCCGCCACACCGTTCGACGCCCGCCGCCACGGCATGATCGTCGGCGCCGGCGCCGCGGCCCTCGTCGTGGAGAGCGCGGACGCGGCTCGCGAGCGCGGCGTCCAGCCGATCTGCGAGCTCCTCGGATCGGTCATCTCCAACAGCGCCTTCCACGCCACCCGCCTCGACGTCGACCACATCTGCGGCGTCATGGAGTCGCTGGTCAGCGAGGTGGAAGCGAGGGGCTACTCGCGCGCCGAGATCGCTCCGCGTACCGTTTTCGTCTCCCACGAGACGTATACGCCGGCACGAGGCGGCAGCGCGGCCGCGGAGATCGAGGCATTACGGCAATCGTTCGGCCCTGCGGCCGACCAGATCGTGATCACCAACACCAAGGGCTTCACCGGGCACGCGATGGGCGCCGGCATCGAGGATGCTCTGGCCGTGAAGGCTCTGGAGGCGGGCATCGTGCCACCGGTGCCGAACTACAAGGTGCCCGACCCCTCTCTCGGACAGCTCAACCTGTCCCGCGGCGGGTCCTACCCCGTGGAGTTCGCTCTGCGACTCGCCGCCGGATTCGGCTCGCAGATCGCGATGGCGATGTTCCGCTGGACGCCGATGCCGGACGGTCGGCACCGCGCCCCATCCGAACTGGGCTACGCCTACCGCGTTGTCGACCCCGGCGCCTGGCAACGGTGGCTGGACTCCTTGTCCGGCCAGACCGGCAGCACGCTCGAGGTCGACCACCGACGGCTGAGGCTCACCGATCGCGGCGCGGCTCCCACGCCGAGCCAGTGGCGCACGCGGGTGCCCGTGCCGTATGCCGAGGAGTTCGGCGGCGCACGACCCACAAGCCCGCTGGCGGCTCCGGCGGCTCCGGCCGCCGCTCCGGTAGGGAGGGCCGCTCCTGGTACGGGAGTTCCCGCGGCTGCAGTCGTGGCTGCGGCCGCCGCTCCTGGTGGGGCTGCCCCCGTTTCACCGGTTGCCCCGGTTGCCCCGGTTGCCCCGGTTGCCCCGGTTGCCCCGACGGTGTCCGCGCCGACCGTGTCTGTGGTCGCGCCGGTCGATGAAATTTTGGCGAAGGTCACCGCGATCGTGGCGGAGATGACGGGTTATCCGACGGAGTTGTTGGATCCGGACCTGGATCTTGAGGCGGATCTGGGGGTGGAC